>Ga0209163_1000471_pt1 | contig 74140 bp, 67 predicted proteins | sample MTBAKSrepl2MetaG_FD_187457 | JGI IMG/M metagenome (GOLD analysis project Ga0209163, IMG submission 187457) | Enrichment culture microbial communities om Arthur Kill intertidal strait, New Jersey, USA, that are MTBE-degrading - MTBE-AKS2 (Arthur... | ecosystem: Environmental > Aquatic > Marine >...
CAGGCTCGACTGCAACAGGAAAGGCTTGTGCCACTTGCTCATCTGGGAAGAATTACCACAATTGTCTATCGTTACCAGCACATACGCATCCGCCTGGCTGGCTGGATTCGAATTATAGTCTATCACCCACGCAGAATCAGCGAACATTCGTTCTCCCACAAGTGTGTAAATCGTACCGCTTTTCTTAAATACCTGGTACTTCTGGGTATTCACATCTTCTGTCTTTTCCCAGATGATCATGTTCTTTTCCGTCTCCGGGTCTATTAATACCATGCATATTTCTTCGTCTTCGTAGGGTGCCAGAACATTTACCAACACAGAGTCACGCTTTACACATACCGATAGGTTCTGCTTAACTTCCACCCAGTACGTACCTGTTGTGCCAACAGTTATGGATGAAGTCGTTGCGCCGGTACTCCAAAGATAAACATCATACTGGTCACCTGCATCTAAAAGTTCTGTCTCACCAAGGCAAAAGGTCACATCTGAACCAAGACTTACAACCGGTATATCGGGATCAAGTATAACTAATGTGCTGGTTTGGTTAGAGCAAGTTTTATCACTTGTTACCGTTACACTGTATGTTCCTTCACTGTTAATTTCAATTGTCTGGGTTGTTGCCCCTGTACTCCAAAGATATGAAGCATATCCTGTCCCCGGATTTAAAATCATACTCTCACCTGTACAAAGGTGTGTTTCAGCATCAAGACTTACGACCGGTTTTGGATTAACAGTAAGGGTGGCGGAGTTAGATTCTTCCGTATTGCCGCAACCATCCTTAACCACTACCACATAATCTCCTGCAGCAGTAAGGCTTACTTCTTCAAATACAAGTTCGGAAGAAGCAGCCCATTCCGTAATGAAACCCCCTCCTTTCTTCCAGCGGTACTGGAGTGTTCCATAGCCGGTAGCAGATACATTCATTGATGTATTTTGTCCTTCACATACAGCTTTTGCTGCCGGATGAGTAGTGATAGCAGGTGCTGACACCACTGTAAGAATTGCTGCATCGGAGACCGCAGGAGGACCGCAGATATTTGAAAGGACACAACGGAACGCATAATTATTGTAGACTATAGTGGTACCTGTCAATACAAGTTCCTGCGTGTTTATGCCGGAAAAGATACTTCCGCTGACAATTATCCATTCTCCGGCTGGTGCTTTCATGTACCATTTATATGTAGTTGCTGCATCAACATTCACAGGATCCACCTCGAAGGATGTGCCTGTTAATTGACATATCGTCTGATTTTGAGGATGGTTCAATATTTCTGGTGCATAAATAGGATTTGTTACACAAGGGTGTACTTCCCCATCGGAAGAAACACAGTATTGCCAGGATAAAAACGGATATCCTGAATTGACTGATAAACTAATTCCCCAAAGATCTTCAGTTCCCGTATCATTTTCCGGATTACTTATAAAATCCCATGCTTCAACCAGCCCAACAGTAGACAAATTGGTAAACGTAGTTATGTTTTTCATTTCCTCTGTCGTTTTCCCTGTACCCCCTGCGCTTATTGTCTGGTCTGATGTTCCTATATCCCAGAAGCTGTTGGTGACATTAGACGATACGTTTTCGGCAACAAGCCCTCCGGCTGTACCGTTTGCCGTTACATTCCCGGAACTGTAACAATTGATAATACTGGAATTGGAAATATTCGATCCGACCAGTCCCCCGACATAATTCCCGTTTTCCAGGTCACTTCTTGAGTAGCTGTTTGCTATTTTGGAATTCTGGTTATAACCTACCAAACCACCCATGTAATTAGTATTTATATCTTGTCCCTGTACAAGGCTATTACTATAACAGTTGTCTATTGCAGAAGCGTTATTAAAACCTGCCAGTCCTCCTAAATACATATTTTTGCCTGCTACCCAGCTATTACTAAAACAATTACTCAGGCTGGAACTTGCATTATTATATCCCACCAGACCACCTAAATGGCTATCACCCTGAACTATGCCTGTACCGTAACTGTTAATTATCTTTGAAGCAGAGTGATTGAATCCTGCAATACCTCCTATAAAACTTGCGCCATGTAATTCGACCCCGCTGTGACAATTGCTTATAACAGAATTGAATGCATTATAACCAACAATTCCCCCTAAGTTTTGCATGCCATTTACATATCCCGAAGAAGTACAATTGTAAAGGGTAGAATTGTTATTATAACCCACAAGCCCCCCGACATAACTATTTCCCCTTATATTTATATCAAAAAGTTCAAGATTTGAAATGTTGGCACTGTTTGTGTACCCGAATAACCCTATGTTATCAGAATATGGACGATTCATCTGTAATCCCATAATTCCATACCCTTTGCCATCATAACTTCCGGTGAATTTTTTTGAGACATTACCTATCGGATTCCAGCCCTCGCCTTCATTCCAGGTATAGGTTGCACCTGCATTTATATCGATGGTCTGGATAAAATGTTTATCCCAGAGAGTATCATTGCTTGAAATCCTGAATAAGTGACCTAAAGAGGCTACTTTGTATGGATCTTCAAGTGTTCCGCTTCCTTCCATTGCTGAACTCGTGATGAAGCTGATTGTACGACCGTAGGAAGTAACGGAATTTTGGGTGACATATGCCCTTGCGTGATAGGTTGTATTTTTCACCAGCCCGGTTATCATTGAATTATAATCCCCGGCATCAGTTACTGCACCCTCTTCGGTTTTGTTATCATTTAAGTCAGGAGTACCGCTTGTGCTCCAGCATACCCCATGCTGTGTTGCTTTAGGATTTCCTGTGTTGACTATTGTACAAATGATTGTAATGGTGTTTTCTGTGATATCAGTTACTCTTGTTGTGTTAACAATGGGGTAACAAGACACGGAAGTTACCGGATCATCAGGATACTGCCAATCGAGATAGGGATAGTCATCATTCCTCGCATTACCGATATTCCATATTTCCTCAATACCCAGCCCTTTGAAATCCCAACCTGCCTGTGTAAATGTGGACAATGTTTTCATTTCTGCGGTTGTTACTCCTGTTCCTCCGGCGCTGTTTTCCTGTCCGGAGGTCTGTGTATCCCAAAAACTAACGTAAATCTGTCCAACATTATCACTTGCCCCCACTAGTCCGCCTATTTCGGTCAATCCTGATACACTACCTTTGGAGTAACAATTAGTGATTGTTGAATTTGATATCACTCTGCCGGCCAGGCCGCCTGCAGTAACCTGGCTGGCTGTTACATTACCTGTGGAATAAGAATTAACCAGGTAACTGCCATTCATAATATTACCAACCATGCCCCCGAGTATTGTCTGCCCCATAACATTACCTGTCGAATATGATGTTTTAACCATACTGTTATTAATGCAAGCACTGGTTAAACCACCAAGGTAATCTGTACCGGTGACATTTCCGGTGGCGTATGATCCGCTTACATTACTTTGATTATTTGTAACACCAACTAATCCGCCCATATTATTTTTCCCGGTTACCGTTCCGGCAGCATAAGAATTTGTAAGTGTACTGTAATAATCTAATGTTCCGCAGAGTCCTCCCGCAGCATTACCTAAAGTCTCTATGGTGGCAGTGGAATAACAATCTGATAAGGCAGTGCCATAATAATTCATTCCAACCAGGCCTCCGGTTATATTGCCTGAAGAATTTACACTCCCTGAAGAAGAGCAATAGCGGACCACAGTATTATCTGCCCTGCCACTCAGAGCACCAACCAGGTTAAAACCTGTGATATTGACATTTTCAAGATTGATACTATCCAGCACAGCTTCTGTAGTGTACCCGAAAAGTCCCTGAAATTCTGTACCTGCCCTGTTAATGAATAATCCATCTATTATAAATCCCTTACCATTATAATTGCCGGTGAAATTCATGATTGGTATCCAGCCTTCTCCTTCATTCCATGGAGAAATACCCAGATTTATATTTGCAGTTTGCTGAAAAAATGAAGAAGTATTATGTCTTACGGCATTAAGCTGGTCGGGATCGGATACAAGAAACGGATTCTCCTCTGTACCATCACCACCGGCAAAGCCGGGGAAAAAATAGATTACAGCTGTATTTGAATGGTTTGATTCCTCTGTTCCAAATATAGCGGTAACAAAGTAGTTATAAACTGTATAGTTCGCTACAGTATTATCACTGTAAACGGTTTGTCCGGTTACATTTGCCAGGAAGCTGCCATCCCTGTAAACCTTATAACTATCAGGAGTCCCAATAGAAGGTGCGTTCCATGAAAGTGATACTTCTGTACCATCCAGAACAGCATGTAAATTTGCAGGGGGGGTATATTGCGGAGGATAATTAAAAGTACCGGGAGTTCCTTGTATCAAAAGATACGGGTAGGTTAAACCCTGATTGATATTCCAGGTATCAATAAAGTCCCAGGTAATAAATGTTTCTTGTGAAATCATCTCAGCATTATTTTTCCCCTCTCCTCCAGCGCTGGAAATCTGTCCGCTTGACTCTATGTTCCAATAACTGTTTGAAATCATGCTTTCCAGTCCCTCCAGATAACCAAGTAATCCGCCGGTATAACTATCTCCGGAAACAAAACCTGTTGAATAACAGTTTGTTATTAAACTATTGTTAACATTACCCACTAATCCGCCAACATAGCTTACCCCTGAAACTGCGCCACATGCATAACTGTTTTCTACCACCACATTATTACTGGCAATTCCCGCCAGACCACCCGTGCCATTTCCGCTGGAGATAACATCACCTGCAGAAAAACAGTTTTTTATGACAGAGGCTGATTGAGCTGTACCAACTAATCCTCCCGTATTATTAACTCCGGTTACCTGCCCTGTAGCGAAACAGTTAATGACAGATGCAGTACTTCCGGAATTTGCACCGGTAAGTCCGCCATTAATGCTGCCGGCACTGATAACCCGGGCAGTGGAGTATGAATCTATAATAGTTTTATTATTCCAGCCGGTTAATCCCCCAATACGCCCGTCCACACTACTGGTTTGAATGGTACCTGAAGAAAAACAATTCGTAATTACACCTGCATTATTCACTCCTACAAGTATGCCTGCCCTGCTGCCGTTGTCAGTAACCGATGCATCCACAACACCGAGGTTTGAAATCGTTCCGTTAATATAACCGAATAATCCCTGGTATTGATTGGTATGACGGTTGATGACCATGTTTTTTACCACATAATTGTTCCCGTCATAATTTCCACAGAAATACATAGCACTGGTACCCACGGGTACCCAGCCTTCTCCTTCATTCCATGGTGCAACACCCAGGTCAATATCGGCCATCTGTTTAAAATATTTATCAAGATGTGTACTTCCCAGGTAGTTCCGCACATTATTAAGATGCTCTGCAGTTGATACAATAAAAGGATCTACCGATGTACCTGAACCTCCTGCAAATTCATCTGCCTGAACATTTGCAAAAATTACTACAAGTGAAAATACAAAAAGTGTAAACTTCTTCATATTCTTCAAATTTAAATTGTTACTAAAAAGATTAACGGGAAAACCTGTTAAATGGAAGGTATGTTAAAACATAAGAGCTTTAGGTACTTTTCATGCTAGTTCATTTACCTCAGGCAAAAGAATTATAGTATTTACATCCGGAAAGCTCTTTTAAAAAATAATACCATTTTTTACGAAATTTATGAGGTATTTTTGAATATTAAAAATATTTCGTCGAAATAACTAAAATATTTTTGTGCTTTTGTATGTAAGAATATTTAATGGTTTAGGTAAGTATAAATTAAAGGTTGGATAAATGTCAAATGAATTTATTAACGAACTAACTACCTAGAGGCTATCTTAAAAGTATTTTTTACCACAAAGGACACGAAGTATGCACAAAGAACACTAAGTTTATATTCCTGATTAATAATACTTTGTGTACTTTGTGTTGTCCTTGGTGTGCATTTGTGTCTTGCAGGCAAGCAGGATCAAACATAATTTGACTTATAAGACAGTCCCTAATCAAGATTTCGCCAACTTGAAAGGGAGATAAGGGAGTGCGATTATCCGGATTAATAAATTTAATATACCGACGTTGTCTGGCTGAAAAACGCCGGACAGGTCGTATCAACCGAAACTTCAGTGAAGGTTGGTCATACCAAATCGTAAATTTATTAGCTCTTGTAAAACAATAAGCTCTGAATCACCAATCTGCAAAACCTGGCTCCGCCAGCGTTGAATAGCGAAAGTAAATCCTAGTTTTACCATTAGTCATCTGAAGCAGTTGCGAAAGATGGGTGTTGAACTGAGAGAACAAACCTAACTCCGCCACCTGTAATCCCTTACTCACTTCTCACTTCTCACTTCTCACTTCTCACTTCTCACTTCTCACTACTTCACCATCAACATCCCCTTATACCACTTATCACAGGTTACCTCAACTATATATGAACCCGGTCTCAGGTTCTCCCTGTGCAGAATGATCTGATTTTCATAGCATTGCTGCTCCCTTAGAACCCTTCCGCTGAGATCAGTTACCCGCAGATGCACCGGAAATGTATTATTCCCTTTTACCTGTATCACTGCCATATCCGCCATAGGATTGGGATATATACTAAGTAAGTTACCAGCGTTTTCTCTCCCCGTTCCTGTCGTCCGTGTATTATCCTCCAGGTTTGAAAATGAATGCACGAACGGCCCTGCTCCTGCCTTCTTCAACGGCAGATTATTCGGATTACACGGCGGATCTTTTTCTCCCCCGATACGGTAATACAACTTTATATCTGCCGGAGGATCTGTGTCTATATAACTCGTAGACCCTATCCCCGCCGTTATACTCCCTATCTTCTCCAGTATCGTCGGGGTGGTCCCACGGAATATGTCTATATTACTGAAAATATAAATATCCGGCGCTATCACCTCACTCCCGTCTATCAGGTAAGGTTCCCAGCTCAGATTGATCACATCAAAGCCCAGGCTCGACTGCAACAGGAAAGGCTTGTGCCACTTGCTCATCTGGGAAGAATTACCACAATTGTCTATCGTTACCAGCACATACGCATCCGCCTGGCTGGCTGGATTCGAATTATAGTCTATTACCCAGGCAGAATCAGCAAACATCCGTTCTTTCACAAGCGTGTATGTCGTACCGGTTTTCTTATATACCTGGTATTTCATCGTATTTACACCTTCCGTCTTCTCCCAAACGATCATGTTCTTCTCTGTCTCAGGATCTATTAGAACCATGCAAATCTCTTCATCTTCATAAGGCTTTTGTACAAAAACATCTACAGAATCCCTTTTTACGCATACCGAAATATTACGTCTCACCTCTACCCAATATGTCCCGGTTGTATTTACTAATATGGATGAATTTGCGGACCCGGTACTCCATAGATATACATCATACTGATCACTTGCATCGAGAAGCTTGGCCTGTCCCTGGCATATCTCTGCATCTGCACCAAGATCAGGAACAGGAATAGCAGGATCAAGCGTAACAAATACACTGGCCTGGTTGGAACAATTATTACTATTGGTTACAGTTACCGTATAACTCCCTTGTGCAGTAACCTGGATAGTTTGGGTAGTAGCCCCGGTACTCCAGAGGTAAGATGAATATCCTGTGCCTGGATTAAGTGTCAGGTATTCTCCCGGACACAGATGTTTATCAGCACCCAGGCTAACAGTGGGATTTGGATTTACAGTTAGTGTGGCAGAATTTGATTCTTCCGTATTACCACATCCATCCTTTACCAGAACACTATATTCACCAGCTGCGGAAATGGAAGCACCAATAAGTGTATAATCAGGGGAAGTTGACCAGTTCGATATAAAAACGGAATTCTTTTTCCATCTATAATTTAATACTCCCAGCCCCGAAACTTCAACAGTTAAAGATACATTTTCTCCATCACAGATTTCTTTTACGGCAGGTTGTGTTATAATATAAGGAGCTGAGAATACTCTCAATTTAGCGGAATCGGAAATTGCAGGTGGACCACAAATATTTGACAACACACATCGAAACAGATAATAATCATAAGCGGAAGTGGTTCCTGTGAGTAAAAGTTCATTTGTGCTCATTCCGGAGAATATGCTTCCTGCTACATCAATCCAATCTTCACCAGGTGCTTTCATTTCCCATTTATATATAGTCTTATCATCGTAATTCACAGGATCAACCTGGAATGATGTTCCTGCAAGCAGGCATACTTCCTGATTTTGTGGATCATTTAGTATCTGAGGCGGAAATATAGTATCTGTAAGCGAAGGATGAACTTCACCGGCTGAGGTTCCGCAACACTGCCAGAATAAAAACGGATAACCTGAATTAATTGATGCATTTATTCCCCAGAAATCTTCAATACCTGCGTCATTGTTCGGAGTCCCTATGAAGTCCCATGCCTCACTTAAACCTTCTGTAGTAACATCAGTATAGGTTTCTATATTCTTCATCTGGGCAGTAGTTTTTCCTGTCCCCCCTGCACTGGCTGATTGACCTGATGTTTCTGTATCCCAAAAGCTGTTAGTAATTGAAACATCATTATTATGAGTACCTATCAATCCTCCCTTCATTGATATTCCTGTTATAATTCCTGTACTATATGATTTATTCACACCTGCCGATGCTGCATATCCTGCAAGTCCCCCAATTCTATAATTCCCGCTAATATTACCCGTATTATAACAATTAATAATGGATGAGCCGAAAGAATGTTCGCCTGTCAGACCCCCAACATAAGATGAAGAACTCACTATATTACCCGAATTATAACAGTTATTCAATGTAGAATAGGAACTTGAACCAATAAGTCCCCCAACATAATTAAGTCCCTGGACATTACAAGTTGAAAAACAATTGTTTATTATTGAATTATCAATCTTTCCTGCCAGTCCCCCAACGTAATTATTACCGTTTATTGTGCCAGTGCAACAGCAATTATTTATTTCGGCATTCCCGATTAAGGCAGCAATTCCACCTGTGTTGTCAAATCCTGTAATATTTAGATCTGTAAGCACAAGATTTGAAATATTACCACCCTGGATATATCCAAAAAATCCCTGATGATTAGAGTATCGATTAATGTAAAGTCCGATTATTTTATGACCATTTCCGTTATAACTTCCACTAAAATGTAATCCTGTGTAATCTCCAATAGGATCCCATCCACTGCCATCATCCCAGCCTGAGGTTGATGAAGCATTAATATCAGTAGTCTGGACATAATGAAGACTCCAGTTCACAGCATACAATGATAACCAGTAAAGGTTTTCAAGACTTGAAATCTGGTAAGGATTTTCTGCTGTTCCATCACCAATTGCAGGAGCAACAGCTGTCTGGGAGAAAGAGTATGAAGTAAGAACCACCGCTAAAGAAAGCGAAATGATTTTCCTTATCTTAAGAAAAAAATCACATTGGGCTAAGCTGTTAAAAAACAATAAGTTCATGGTTAGAATGGTTTCAGTTTTAAGGACAAGTTATAAAATAATTAAATACGAGTAAAGTTTTTCAGTAGAGACGCACGGCCGTGCGTCTTAATGAGCAATTAAATATGTAAATATTTCCGTAGAGACGCACAACCGTGCGTCTTAATGAATAATTAACCATGTAAGCATTTCATTAGAAACGCACAACCTTGCGTCTAATAAATATTTCACCAACCTATTAAAGAAATAGATGCGTTTGATAATCAGGATTAATAGATATAATATACCGACGCTGTCCGGCTGAAAAACGCCGAACAGGTCTCACCTGAAAGTAAATTTATTAGCTCCTATAAAACTATAAGCTCTGAATCACCAATCTGCAAAACCTGGCTCCGCCAGCGTTGAGTAGCGAAAGCAAAACCTGACTTTTCTATGAGTCATCTGAAGTTGTTGAGAAAAAAGATGACTATTGAAAAACAACCCGCAGTAACTATCCTCTATATATCCAGTACTTTCCTCAACAATCCATACCCCGACCGGCTTACCGGTACTTTCTGACCGCTTTTTAAGATCACTACCCATGCATTTTTTTCATAGGGTTCAAGTTTATTGATCTGGTCGGTTCTTACAAGGTATGACCTGTGTACTCTGATAAACTCATTTTTCCCCAGGTGATCCTCAAAAAATTTCATAGTTTTCTGCTTCAGGAATTTTCCTGTAAGGGTATAGATCATTACATAATCATCCTGGGCTTCAATGTAATGTATCTGATCAGAGGGAATGACCCTGATCTCATTTCTTGTTTTCACCACTACGCGGGAAAGTATCTCTGTTGAATTGTCTATATGTTCCTTCAACCCGGAGTACAGTGTTTTCTTCCTGATCCTCAATCGTTCAATAGCTTTATTCACAGCTTCCCGGAACCTTTCTTCCGAAAAAGGTTTCAACAGATAATCCACGGCATTAAGCTCAAAAGCTTTGATGGCATATTGATCGAAAGCAGTAGTAAATATTATCTCAGGTGCATCATCGAGAAGTTCAAGGATCTCGAATCCGTTAAGTTTGGGCATCTGGATATCAAGAAACACAATATCAGGCTTATGTTCCTGAATGCCTTTCAATCCTGAAAAGCCATCGGCATATTCCCCGGCTATCTCAATTACGGCAAAACTTTCCAGGTATTCTTTCAGGAGCTCCCTGGCAAGTTCTTCATCTTCAATTATAAGTGCTTTAATCTTCATGGTATGGGATAAATAATTTGACAGTGAAAGAACCATCTTCTTTAAGGAAATTCATCAAGTCTTCCCTGCCATACATCAGCTTCAGTCTTTCCCTGATATTTTTCAGACCTATCCCAGCACCTTTTCTGCCAGGGCTGTCTTTATCATAATTATTAGTGATCTGAATACATAACATTCCTCTTTCCACTTTACATTTCATCTCTATCCGAACAGGTTCTGTGCTTTCATAAACTCCATGTTTTACTGCATTCTCGAATAAAGGTTGAAGGATCATATTGGGAACAGACCAGTTTTCAGCAGTTTTGTCACATTCAATGCTGAATTGAAGTTTATCACCGAACCGTACTTTCTCAATATCAAGATACCTCTGAATATTCTCAATCTCATCTTTCATCGGATTTTTGTCTTTTTCAGTATGTTTCAGGGAATACCTCAGAAATTCTGAAAGTTTAATGATCATCTCTCTTGCCCCGGCCGGATCATGAAGTGTCATGGAACTTACCGAATTCAGGGAATTAAAAAGAAAATGAGGATTTACCTGGGATTTCAACATATTCAGTTCAGCTTCTTTTACCGATGCCTGAAGATTAGCCTCATTACGGACTCTTTCTTTGAGGTTTCTGGAATATACTATAAGATAATACACCATCAGCATCACGACAAACAACAATATTCCTGATGTAATACGGTAAGGGACCGACATTATGAATGACTGCATTACTGCATCATTTTTATAAAATATTGTTCTCATTATGAAAAATCCTGATGATATCCATGTCACAATCACCAGTATTCCTATTGCCAGTAAATTCAGCAGGACATAGAATATATTCCTTTTACTCAGGGGGATGTATCTTACCGGGTACCAGATAACCAGTCCTATAAGAAAAAAAATAGTGTTAAAAACTATGCTGTCTGTTATTGCCGGTAAAGTATCGATCCGGAAATAAAAAACGAGAATACCTGCCTGGATGCTTGAAATGAACATCCAGGCAAGTAGATACACTATAAGGTTAATCCGGTACTGTAAGATTGGGTGCATTTTCTAATTGTCGAAATTTGACAGGTCTCCTCCCCCAAAGATAGCTATTCCTTTTATAACCAGAGTACTTGAAGAGTCTTTAGTTCCTTCTGCTGAAATGATCCTTTTATCTGAGAAGCCTCCAAACACACCTGCTACTTCCACTTTAATATCCCAATCCTGGGGGACAATGAACTTTGATCCACCAAATACCATTACAACCTCAATGATATTCCTTCCCGGGGCAAGTTTAGATTGAAGCAGGTTATATTTTCCCCCTCCAAAAACATTAATGATTTCCCCGCCTTTAAAGTTTTCACTGGTAATGATACGGTCCTGACCTCCAAACACATTTACATCTTCTATTGCATCACCATTCATTTTGCTGGCGGTTAATCCGAATCCCCTGTTAAATACTCCTTTGAAAAGTATCACTATGCCCAGAAAAACGAGCAAAACAGGCCAGAAAAGTCGAAGCGTACTTACCGGTAATACCATGAATTCAGGTAACAGAAAAAAGCCTCCGATAAGTATCAGGGCGAGACCTGTAAAACGTCCATCGCGTCTGGTGATAAAAATCAAACCCAAGGCAATTAATAATGCCTGCCAGGTAAACAGTATATCTCTTACACTATAGGTGAAAAGATTGAACTGATCAGCTATTACGACCAATCCCGCAATGATAAGGATCAGTCCAAAAATAGCTACCCTGTTTTTTCTTGTTTCATGTCTTTTGTCATTTAATTTTTCCATTTTGTGTTCCTCCTGATTTGTTTTAATAATTTTTGAAACAAAAGTACATGCGTGAGATCTCCGGGGAAACAGGAAATCGGTAAGCTGTGGATTTTTACCGGTGAACAGAATGGAATAACATTTCTTCTGTATTTTTTAATTTCAGTTAATGATTTTTGCCTGCGATTCAGGCTAATCCAGGTATCTGTTCCTGCTTGCTCCTGGTATCCATGCAGGATATTCTAATGGTATTTTACTTACTTCATTTAATTTTTCAAGATCACTTTGTGTGAGTGATATTGATGTACATTGCAGATTATCATTCAATTGTATACTATTTCTTACACCTAATATAATACTTGTCACACAAGGCTGTGCCAGGAGCCATGATAAAGCAACCTGGGCAACAGATACACCTTTATCATTTGCTATATCTTCTGATACATCAATAATACGATACACTTTTTCAATATCAACAGGAAGAAAATTATTATAATCGGAAGTTGTCCATCTTGATCCTTCAGGATTATTCTGTCCTTTTTTGTACTTCCCGCTTAATAATCCACCTGCCAGGGGACTCCAAACCAATAAACCCATGTTCTGGTCCTGAAGTGCCGGCACAATTTCACGCTCCAATTCCCTCGATGCCAATGAGTAATAGGACTGTAAGGTTTCAAACCGCGGATAATTATACTTATCTGAGATGGCATTTGCTTTCATTAGCTGCCATGCATAAAAATTACTGCAACCAATATATCTTACCAGTCCTTCCCTGACGAGATCATTAAATGCGCTTAATGTTTCTTCCAAAGGAGTTAAGGTATCAAACAAATGGGCCTGGTAGAGATCGATATAATCAATCTGCATATTTTTCAGGCTTCTTTTTACCTGGCTAAAAATATGTTGCCTGGATAAGCCTGAATCGTTAGGTCCATGTCCCACCTGTCCGCACACTTTGGTCGCTATAACAACATTTTCTCTGTTTATTTGCAGATCTTTTAACGCTTGGCCGATAATTTTCTCCGATTCACCGCCTGAATAATTATTTGAAGTATCGATAAAATTTATCCCTCCATTAAGAGCGGCTTCAATTATTTCATTAGCTTCATTTTGCTGCAGTTCTCCCACATAACGTACTCTTTTAAAATCTTCCTTACTGCCAAATGTCATTGTGCCTAAGCATAATTCAGAAACAAGCAGGCCGGTGTTTCCTAGTTTTTTATATTTCATAGGTGTATATTACATTAATAGTTCGCTAAATTAAAATAAAATACAGAGGGCTTAAAGGAAAACTGTTTCCTCCCTTTGAATCCCCCTAAATCCCCCACGGGGGACTTTTTAGCCGGTGCATAATCATTACTTCAATACTTTTATAAAAATATAAGTTCATTTTACCAACATTAGACCTTTCTTGGTCCTCCCCCCTGGGGGAGTCAGAGGGGGAAAACTGTCCTCCTCATTGCCAAATGGCACAAATACAGGGAGGGAACCTGGAAAAGGCTGAAATTGAAAATAATATTGATTATTCAAGGATTAGCCCTGTTCTGTCTTATTTTATACCCTTCCGTATGAAACTTTACATCAGGATCAGCAACATCTTTACATCTGACTATCAATGCTCCTTCTTTCTCCCAGTATGATTTAACTGTATGTCCATTCATTTCACCATCTTCCGGTCCCCTTACAGTCACATCATCCGGGTTAACCACAATTTTTAAACCGGCAGATTCATTAAGCATATCCATATCTCCCCGGCTGTTGCCACCAACAATAAGTGGCCTGGTTTTAACAAAAGTTTCTATGGCACTTGCCTTGCCATCATCCTGGGGTATGGGAGGTATGATTTCCCCGGTTGTTATACCATTACTCACTACACATTTTGCTCCAACAACATTTATAACAGAGATTCCCAGTTCTTCAGCTACAAACTTCTGATAGAGCAGTTCCGGGGAAGCTGTCAGAATCCATATCTCAAAATCATAGGCTTTCAGGTTAGCGATTAATTCTTTCATTTCCGGGTAAAACTTACCTTTATATGATTCATGGTAACAATCATAACCAATACACTCTATTTCTTCAGGACTTAGCCCGGCCAGAAAATGCACCCTGTCTTCCACATATATTTTACCGACATTGTCACCGTTTCTTACCATCCGGTCAATTATTTCCAGTTTTTCAGCAGCTTCCCTGTCATCCTTTTTCTTCAGTACTTCATCAGCATATTGATAAAGAGCTTCATCTGCAAGATAATAAGGAACCTGCCCGAAGGTGGTTCCGTCACAATCGAATACTGCAACTTTTCTATCCTTAATAGTTATTGTTGAGTTCAGAAAACTTTCAAGCTTATCATTGACTTCCTGTGACCAGTTTGTAACAGGTTTGAACTCCTGTGCATTCTGACAGGACAGATAAATAAAACACGATAGTAAAAAATTAATTGTTAACTTCTTCATACGATAGTTCGTTAAATTAAACTAAAACGCAGAGGCGCAAAGGCGCAAAATGCTGATTACTAATAACTTGCGCAATATTTAAATCAATTATTAAAATTCTAATTAAACTATTCTGTTTTTCAAAAAAAACGACCGTTCTTATAGTTTTTTAATTGTTAGAAAGCCCTGATAGCACGCACACCACAGAGGGAGCTCTTACCAGTGTTTCCGCTCTGGTACTCAATGTCTATGCGCCTCCTCCAGGCAGTGTTATCAGCGGTCTCGGTAGAACTCCAATAGTTGTTGCTGTCACTGGCAAAATTGCCAACCACATCTTTTTGTAAGTATAATAAATTGAGTTCATATATTGAAGGTAAATACCAGTCGCCATACGTAATGTCACCAGCAGTAACTGAATAATCAGCACAGACTTTTGCCGCAAAATTTCCTGTCGGGTTATCGGCTAATTGTGTGGATACTATCATTGTGGTATTCATTGCTCCTGCATATAATCCGTCCCCGGTTGTCCCTGTGTATCTGTTTGTCCCATTGTACCATTGTATTCCTGTGCTTTGGTCTGCTATGGCTGCTATCAGACCGTGCCGGCCTGTAGCATCTAACCAGAATACGATCCCCCCCTGATAACTGTCACCTATAGCAAGGGTATCTGTTGCTCCAATTATATAAGGGCAGCCTGTCGTTCCTGTTCCGCTTATGGTAATTCCAATACCGGCAATAAGTGTGTCAACTTTGTGATTCCATACAGCAGTGTCGGAAGCTGTGATGCCACTTGCTACTGAAGCACTATAAACAGGATCGTTTTCGGTAATTGTACCTGTAACTGTTCCGGCAGTTTTCGCATGCAAAGCATAAGGAACGCTTAACAACTGGCTTGTTCCTGAAATAGTATAATTTACTCCACCAAGCAAGTCCGTTTCAGTTTTAATAAAATAAGAACCGTTTGCCCAGTCTGTTGTTGCAAAATCTCCACTAACAACTGTCCCTCCTCCAATTTCTATACTTATCAAACCATTGGCATTGGTGGCAGGTGTCTGAACTTCTCTGTATACAACAGTTCCATCGTATGTTCCCTGCAAAATGCTGATCTGCATACCGATTTGTGTGTTTGTTACCAACTGGCCGCTGCTATTGCGGATCACAGCCTGATAGCTTATTTTTTCTGGTGCCTGTGCGCTTACAGTTCCCGAAAGGAACAAACCTGCAGTTAAATACACTGCTGATAAGATAAGAAAATGGGATTTCATGGTAATTTATTTTTATAATTGAGGAATATTTGTGATACTATGAATTCCATACCCTTTTGTTGTTCTAAACCGCTTCCCTTAGCCTCCCGTAAACCTTCTCCGGCAATATCTTCTTCACTACCCCCGAAAAGTTCTTCATAAAGAGTTGGGGTTATTTTTATGAATCAATAAAATTGCTAAAAAAATGAATAAGAAAAAAGGGGGAGGGAAATTAATTTGAAATTATTCAATAGAATAAAGAGTCGTCTTATAAGTGTTTTTTACCACGAAGGACACGAAGGATACACAAAGAAATTCAAAATATATATTATAGATTTGCAATACTTTGTGTACTTTGTGTATCCTTTGTGTACTTTGTGGTTAAATATATTTTACCGTGTATTAAAAAATTGCTTAATTTTATTTTTGAATCTACTCAGAAAAGTCATATTATTTCAAATATCGCCACAGATTCACAGATAAATTTGTATTAATTAATTGATAATCTGAGTAATCTGTGGCAATGTTTTCTTTTCAAATTGTAAATATATCTTTTCGGGCAGACTCATTTTTTTAACCTAAAAATACTTTTTCAATTGGCATATAAGTCTAAAATATACTCTAAATCAAAATATTTCTAAAACCTTAATCATCAGTATCATGCAGTACAAAAATTTATCAGCAATGGCTTTTCTGTTTTTATGCATCATGCTTATAAGCTTGAAAGCGCAAAATTATCAGATTAGTTTTACCGGCACCGGCCTGAGTGAAACTGTTAACTCTGTCCAGGTATTAAACCTGGCACAAGGAACTTCTTTGACACTGAATAATTCCGAGATTTTATACCTGGTTGGAACCATCAATAGTATCGAAACAGGATATGAAACGGGAAATTATTTGAATATGTATCCAAATCCCATGACAGATAAATCTGAAATTAAGTTATTAAATTCACAAAAAGGACAAGTCAACATCGAAATTATTGATATTACGGGTAAATCTGTTCTCAAAAGTGATGAACAGTTGGATTATGGACAGCATACGTTTGAGGTTTCAGGATTAAATCCCGGTATTTACTTAGTAAACGTACTTACCTCCAATGGGAAGTATGCCGGAAAACTATTATCAAAAGGTGAAAATTCAGGAACCCCCGTCATCAGATACCAGGGAAATGATAATCTTATAATCCGGAAATCCACTTTAAAAAGTACCCAAAGCCTTGTGCAAATGCAATATAACGATGGGGAAAGGCTTTTATTAAAGGGTATTTCAGGGAATTATTCACGGGTATTAACTTTGCTCCCTGATAAAAGTCAAACTGTTAATTTTGAATTTATAGCATGCACTGATGCTGATGGGAATCATTATGCAGTAGTTACAATAGGGACACAAACATGGATGGCAGAGAACCTAAAGTATCTGCCGGCAGTACATGGGCCTTATGAGGGGTGGGAAACAGCAACAGAATCAAGATATGCAGTTTATGGATATACAGATGAAGCCAATGATGTTGCGGCTGCAAAAACCACTGCCAATTTTAATACCTATGGTGTACTATATAACTGGACTGCTGCCATGGCAGGCTCCGCCAGCAGCCTTGAGAATCCAAGCGGAGTACAGGGTGTTTGCCCTGCCGGATGGCATCTCCCAAGTGATGCAGAATGCGTACAGTTGGAAAACTATCTTGCTGATAATGGGTATAACTACGACGGATCCATAGGAGGAGGTAAAAGTAAAGTAGCTAAATCCATGGCCGTCACATCAGGATGGACATCTTCAGACAATACAGGTGCGGTGGGCAATACAGATTTTCCTGACTATCGCAATAAAAGTGGCTTTTCAGCCCTTCCTGGTGGTTACCGGTATTTTAATGGTATGTTCAACAACATGGAGAACATGGGGTATTGGTGGTCCGCTACAGAGGTTCATGAAACAAACAGCTGGGAACGGGGAATGATCTATAGTGGTGCTAATCTTATATTAGATGGGAATACAAAAGTTTTAGGCTTTTCCGTTCGTTGTGTGAAAAATTGAAGATCATGTTTTACTGTGCAGGTGCCTGAGGTTTTGGTGTGTAAACGTAAAGTATAACTCAAACCTCCGCTGTAATCCGGCAGGAAACAAACGTACGATTGTTCAAAATTTTGAATAACACTACATGACTTTGTAGCCTGATAAATCTTCTGTGCACAACTAATCTCTTATGCAACGGATGGAGAACCCGGATGACTTTTTGTAGATGTCACTGTAGATATTGCTGGCATTGTAGCACAAGTAACGGCTCCAACAGAAATCTGTATTGTATTGGGTAGCACTCAGCCAGAACCCGTAGCTGTATTGGTATAAGAATCCACGGTCGCAGAAGCCACCCGGAAGGGCTGTAAAACCATCTTCATTGGTTGCTCCTTCGTTTGGACTTGCCCAATGCGTTATGTCCATCTCTTTTAATTTACCACCGGCAACACTTTCACCTCCCAAATAATCAGATAATTCAGTCCATTCCGCATCACTTGGCAAATGCCAACCCTTGGGACATATACCTTGCACGCCGCTTGGATTGTCTGTACTGCTTGTTGCTCCATTCATGGCCGCTGTCCAATTATATAGTACACCATAAGTAGTGTAATCTGAAGTTGATTTGGCATCGGTTACGTTTGTGCCATTATAATTATATACATAGTAATATGAGGTTTCAAGTGAAACAGTATAAGGACCAACAACACTTGGTAAATATTTTAAGTTTCCTGTCATCCATACCTGATTACCTATTGTAATATATTCGTATACTGTACCATCACGACTATCAGTATATGTTCCTGATGCAGGAAGGTTAACATAGCTAATACCGGGAATGATCACATATTGGTCATTACCTAAATATAATGTGTCACCGAAATAGGAAACTCTTAACGTTACGTATGCTTTTGTTGCAGCATCCTGCCCGTTGACCGGATCACCAAGGTTAGTAATATTCTGATTATTCATGTTTTTTGTAGCAAACACAGTTAAATCTGGTTTGTTTTTAATAAAATCATCGGCGTCCATTATTGACTGGTTCCAGTCAGCTTGCACGTTTACCTGGGCGCCATCCTCAATTCCTGAAAGTTTGGTTGCCTGTTCGGTTGTGACACCTACTTTTTCTGTATTGGCAAGTATGGCATCAGCTTGCGCTCCGGTCACTACCTCAGCATTTTTTGCATGCAGGGCATACGATACTGCAAGTAACTGGCTTGTCCCTGAAATTGTGTAGTTAGTCCCTCCCTCCGGATCAGTTTCTGTTCTTAGAAAATATGGACCTAAAGCCCAATCAATATCTGTAAAGTCACCCGATATAATTGTTGCCCCTTCCCCTGCAATCTCTATACTTACCAAACCGTTAATATTTGTTGTCGGAGTTTGAGTTTCAACATACACAGCAGTACCACCTGGTGAACCTTGCAGAATGCTGATTTTCATGCCCACCGGCTGATTGGTTACCAGTTGGTTACTGCTATTGCGGATCACGGCCTGGTAGCTCATTTTTTCGGGTGCCTGGGAAAATGTAGCTATGGTTAATAATACTAAAAACCATAAGATAGTTAATTTTCTCAAAGCAGGTTAATTTATAATGATTTCGAATGATCAAAAAGCTAAAAAGTCCGAACGGCGCGCACCATGTGCATGTTGCTCTTACTGGCGAGGCTCTGAGTGCCATCGCTGAATTTCTGCCTCCATGCCATCTCATTACTGCCCTCCGTAGAACTCCAATAGTTGGTATTGTCAAAAGCGCTGCCTTCATTTGCTATTGCAGTATTATTAATGGCTGTCATATTTATAAACATTAGATTTAATTCATCCCTTGAAGGCAGGTACCAGTCTCCGTAACCTTCAAGAGTATGTAACTCATTACAAATAGATGCTGCATAAGAAGCCCCATCATCACCAATCGCAACCTGAGCTGCAATAATAATGCAGGTATTTGCTTTTCCTGCGAGGAGGCCATCTCCGTGAGCTCGTGTATTACCATCAGTTCCGGCATGCCATCGTACTGGGATGCCTAGGTCATCTTTAAAACATACAAGGCCATGCTGCCCTGTCTCATCTACCCAGAAAACAATACCTCCATGTGCGAAGTCGCCAACCTCATATTTTATTGGTGCAGAATTATCAACATAGGCTTTAGTGGCCGCATCCTGTGCTCCGACAGGATCAGCCAGGTTGGTTATGTTTGCATTATTCATGTTTTTTGTAGCAAAAACAGTCAAATCAGGTTTATTGATTAAATCTTCAAAATCTTTGTCCCATGCCATAAATTCAGGGTCGGTTTCGCTGTCAAGTTTATTGTTCCAGTTTTCAGAGTTACCTCCAGTGGCAGTAATGATTCCATTAACATCAAGCTTACTGGTCGGAGTTCCTGTTCCAATTCCAACATTTCCTGTGATGTCAATAATTGCACGTTGAGTTTGTGCGGTGTTAAAAATAATGCTTCCGTATATTCCTCCTCCTGATTTATCTCCCCCGGAAAGAACTACATTACCTGCTAATGCAAGAGTTGTACTGGTACCTGCAGTTATATTCACGTGGCCTGGACCAACGCCAGCACCTGCTCTTATATTAATATTACCACCTGTATTTCCACTACCAGCCTGCAAATTAATGGCTCCTCCACGGGCATTTGTTCCACCTTCTCCTCCATTTAAATAAATAATACCAGGGAAGGCGACCCCTCCACCTCCATTGGGTGATGCACCACCTCTGATATATATATTACCGGCATACGATTCCGTACTACCTGTTGGAAATGGTATATTCAGATCACCTCCTGCAATTGTAATATCTCCAACTCTGCCGGGGCTGTTTTTTGGTCCATTATTGTTTCCTGTTTTGATGAGTATACTTCCTACATTTATGGCGTTGCTTGTGACAGAATTGGTTTGTATACTTAAATTAGTACCTTCTCCGGCTAAGGGTAAAATGGAAGGCGTTTGAATCAAGGAAGAAAAATTTGCAGTACCTAAAACCGAAAGTGTATTGGTTGGAGATGCTGTTCCAATTCCTACATTACCATTGGTGTAATATATATCGCTACTATTTATTTTCCAGTTCGTAGTGTCCATTTCAGTAAAACTTTTTAAATATCCTGATTCAGCATGATTTCCCCAATTATATGCATTATTCCAATTGAGTGTATCTGTTCCGGTAATCCCTGTTGCTACTGAAGCGCCAAATACAGGATCGTTCTCATTAATTCCGGATGTAAGTGTTTCTGCTGCTTTTGCATGTAATGCATACGGGACACTTAATAATTGACTAACTCCTGTAATAGTGTAATTTGATCCTCCAGAAGGGTCAATTTCTGTTTTGAGGTACAAAGTACTGCTGTTGCTGAACATATCTGTAAACAATGGCACTTCACTACCTATTTCAATAGTTAACAGACCGTTTATGTTTGTTGTTGCCAGTTGTTCTTCCTGCCAGAGAAGTTCCCCTTCTATACCATTCAGAATGCCAACTCTTATTCTTACTTCCGTATTGGATACGAGTTGGCCGCCTGAGTTACGTATCACTGCCTGGTAGCTCATTTTTTGCGGGGCCTGAGCATTTGCCTGCTTTGGCAGGAACATGCTTGCAGTTAAAAATACTGCTGATAAGATGAGAAGAGTTTTTTTCATGACAGTTATAATTTAAGGTTTAGGTATGTCTGTGAAAATAAAATAAATTACAATAGTCCGGGTAAATAATAAATTATTCGGTTCCTACTGATAAAAAATAATAAAGGTTGACTTAAGCAGAATCTGCGGAATCAAATGAGCTTCAGATTTCTGAAATAAAGATATGTAATTATTCAATATAGTGAATTAATTTCCGGAAATATATTTTTATTAACAAAAGACGGGATACAGGTTATTAAGTTTTATGCCGATGCTTCGATGTTAATTGATAGCATAAAACATTTATCTATTATTGAAAACAAGAGTCCACTCCGAAAAATCATATTATTTCAAATATCGCCACAGATTCACAGATTGATTTGTATTAATTAATTGATAATCCGAGTAATCCGTGGCAATTCTTTCTTTTAAAATTGAAAATATATCTTTTGGGAGCGGACTCAAACACACGACCATCCCGACACCCATCGTCGGGATACGCTAACTTTCGCAGTAATCGTCGGGGTGGCAGGACGATACCCCTAACTCGTAATTCGTTTATTTTCAGTCTTCTACAAAATCGAATTTTTCTTAGGTAACCGAATAGGTCACCGGTTGGTTAAACCGCTGGCATCACCCATTAAAATTCAATATAAAAAGAACGAAATCTCAACAAATGTAGATAAAAAGCGGCAAAATGTATCCAGATAGGTTCAGAAAGTTTCGGGACTGATATTTTTTAGTATCAATCTGCCAGATGTTCCTTTATCAGGTTAACGGTAATGCCGGTGTACTCTGAAAAATCCTCGATACTTACAAACTGATGTTGTGCTTTCTCTTTGGATTCTTTAATTTTTTTCAGAAGCATACGGCTGAATTTCTCGCTTTTACCAGTTAACCTTTGAACATCTTTCGGATAAACAACCACTCTTCCCGAACTTTTGCTCATAGTGTATTCAACGAACTTTTCATTCAAAAATAGACAATCAAATCCAAAAACGGAAAATACCGGCAAAAGTTGTCTTTTACAGACAGTTCAGGAATTTGGATGCAAAAGACTTCGTTCTATTGAAGTAAATTGCACTTAAAACCGGATAACTATGGAAAAACAATTTGAAATTCGCACTTATGGGTTTAATGAGCTTGCACAGTTATATTTTCCGCATATCGCAAAATCTTCTGCTTCCAGGATGTTTAGTCAATGGATTTATAATAGCCCCAGGTTAGTTGAGAAACTAAATGATGCTGATTGGAAAAAGCGGTCAAAGTATTTTACTCCCAAACAGGTTAAATTGCTGATTGGACATTTTGATGAGCCTTTTTGAAATATTTAGTTGAGCATCAATCAATTTCTATTTAACAAAATATATAATCAAGCAGTTAACTGGAATATTACAATGCTCCTGTAAGTATCCTAAAAACTTGAATTTATAGGTTAATATACTAAAGTAGTAAAAGATATCAATTAGCTACCTTTTCTGAATCATTGAAAATAATTCAGCTTTTTGTATATTTAAAAATTAGTTATGCAACATTAAACAAAACACGACTTCAATCTTTCTGAAATGAATAGTAAAAAAATATTTGGATTAGAGAAAAATGCTTTTTTTACAGGGCTGACAAGTTTCTTTACTGACACATCAACTAAAATGGTATATAGCGTGATGCCCCTATTTTTGTTGTCAATTGGAGCATCGAAAACCACTTTATCTTTAATTGAAGGAATAGCCGAGAGTACCGCATCATTATTAAAAGCAATTTCGGGATATTGGAGTGATAAGATTGGGAAAAATAAACCATTCATGGTTATTGGATATGGTATTACTGCCATTGTTACACCCTTATATGGAATAGCAAAAATCCCCATTCAGATTTTATTTTTCAGATTTTTCGAACGCATAGGTAAAGGCTTAAGAGCCGCTCCACGAGACAGTCTTATAAGTGGTTCAATAAAAAAAAAAGAAGCTGGTAAAACTTTTGGATTTCAGAAAGCAATGGATAATAGCGGAGCTATTGTTGGTCCTTTGATTGCTTTTTTATTATTATCTTTTTCCCCTTTAAATTACACAAACATATTTTTATTGGCAACGATTCCTGCAATTTTGGGGGTATTAACAATTGTTATTTTTATAAAAGAAGCAAAGTCAGAAAAAAAAGAAACCACCAATAAGATTTCCTTAAAACAATTACCCAAAAAGTTCTATTTCTTTCTAATTATAATTTTTGTGTTTACACTAGGTAATTCATCCGATGCTTTGTTGCTTGTAAAAACCAGCGAAACAGGTATCGATAAATCTTATATCCCTTTTGTGTATATGATATTTAATACTGTATCTGTAATACTTTCCATACCGATTGGAAAATTATCGGATAGAATTGGTCGTGAAAAATTGATTATTCTTGGATTTTTAGTATATGCGATTGTTTACTTTTTTTTCGGTAAATTTAATAGTATAAATATTTTTATTTTCTTATTTATGTTGTATGGATTTTATAGTGCATTAACCGATGGTACCCAGAAAGCAATGATTTCGGATATTGTGAGGAAAGATTTGAAAGGAACTGGATTTGGAATTTATCATGCTATACTTGGAATTACATTATTACCAGCGAGTTTAATTGCAGGATTACTGTATGATAAAGTTAATTCAAATGCTCCATTTTATTTTGGTTCAGTAATGGCATTAATTGCCACTGTATTAATGATTATGTTTACTATTTTAGACAAAAAAAATGGAGAAATTAACATCGCCTATCAAGTAGACGGCTCCGCCAGTAAACACTGACAGAATGCACCTCTCACACCACCGTACATACGGGTCTCGTATACGGCGGTTCGACATGTATCAGCAATCCTGTTCTTTTCACCAGGATTATCTTAGCAATATTTATAGATAGGACTTGTAAGCGCACAGCTTAGACCTCCCTGTCGAATTTCAGACAACCTGTCGTTCAGCCCTTCTTTGATCTGTGAGACCTCTGAGGTATTTATTCGCAGTTCGTATTCCACAACTACTATGGCCTCTGCTGACTTTTTAGCACATAGAAAACGAATCTATTTCAAGACCTCCCCTGGTAAGAGCTATTTCCAATCTCCAATACCTGCGGCATCTACATACAAGCTCACTTTAATTTTTAGGACGTTATCTTGATGTGCCTGCTTATCCCAAGCTAATATGCCTCCTATACCGTTCCTGTTCGTTAGTACCTGATTTTGCAGTCCCGCTTCTTTCAGTGCTTACTTCACAGTAAACAGTAAACCACCTTGCGGTTTGCTAACGGTTCTGAACGTTACTCCTGCCCGTAAGGGACTTACTTCCTCTGGAAAAATTCACGCTTGCTGATACCCTGATGTTCAGAAAAAATTTGTATATTTCTGATTTAATCAGAGCTTACAACAGCCGTTAAGTACAACATAACGAACAAAAGCTAAGTAGCTTAAACAAGAAATAAAATGTGGGCTGATAATGAAACTTCAGAAGATCTTTTGGGCTTCAAAGTCCATGCTGATCTGCTAATTGATGTGATTAATGACGATACAGTACTTCCTGTAACAATTGGCGTATTTGGCGACTGGGGAAGCGGTAAGTCAAGTATTCTTCAAATAATTAAAACCGAGTTTGACAAAGATACAAATAGGGATACCCTTTGCATTTACTTTAATGGGTGGACTTTTGAAGGGTATGATGATGCAAAAGCAGCACTACTGAATGCTATTCTCAAAGAGATAGAGGATAATAAAAAATTGGCTGATGAGGTTAAAGAATCTGTTAAGAAAAAAGCAACGAAATTATGGAAGTCTATTGACTGGATGCGTGGTGCTGGTATGGTTATGAAAAATATTGCCTTACCAGCCGTTTCTGCCTATTTCTCTGGAGGATTGAGCTTGATCCCTTTTACAATGCAAAGATTATCAGCGTTTGGCGTTGATAGTCAAGAAAAATTAATTGCAAAGCTACAATCTGAAGAGGGGGCTGCTTTTTTTAAATCCATACAAAGGGACGTAGAAGAAAGAGATAAAAAAACTAACGCAGTTGCAGATTTTAGGAATGATTTCGATGACTTATTAAAAGCTACTAAATTCAAGAAATTGGTTGTAATAATTGATGATTTGGATAGATGTACACCCGATAGAATAATTGACAATCTTGAAGCAGTAAAGCTTTTTTTAAATGTTTCAAATACTGCATTTATTATTGGTGCTGATCCAAGAATTGTTAAACATGCTATTGAATACCGATATAAACAAAAAGGAACGATTGTAGAGGCTGAAGATTCAGATATAGTCAAGGACTATTTAGAAAAGCTAATTCAAATACCCTACAATTTGCCCAGACTTTCAGATTCCGAAGTTGAAACATATATCTCTTTGTTGATATGTAAGAGAGAATTGACTTCTGAACAATTTAAGAAGATACATGATTTTTTCATTTCTTTTCGTCAGAGGGATCGATATTCTGTATGTGGCTTTGCAGCTATTAAAGATTCTATTGAGGAATCTCAAAGGGATAAAATTTTGCATAGCCTTGTTTCAATTCCAGACTTAGTTCCCATTATAACTCAAACTCTATCAGGAAATCCTCGTCAAATTAAGAGGTTTCTAAATACTCTCACACTTCGCCAAAGACTAGCAAGAGTTGCTCAAGTATCTGATTTTAATACAGCGATATTGGCTAAATTAATGGTTCTTGAATATTCTAATACAGAAATAGCTCTATTTAAGCAATTATATGACTGGCAAGTCGATCAAAAAGGTATTCCTAGTCAAATCAAGTTACTGGAATCTATTGTATCTGGTAATCCGGACTTTATTAATGCTAAACTTGAAATTGAAAAACATGATGTTTTGAAAAAATGGAGTAGTGTACGGATTGTTAATTGGTTGAAAGTTGAACCATTCCTAGCGGAGCTTGATTTAAGTGATTATTTCTGGCTATCAAGAGATAGAATAGCATCTACTATCCCTGGTACATCACTAATTCCAACTATTGTTAAAAGCTTGTATCAGAAAGTTGATTCCGAATCTATGACAGATGCTGTTACTAAAAAAATATTTACGACCGAATTTTTAGGATTTTCGGAATTTGAAAGAAATAGTTTTTTAGAATTCGCATCACAAGTACTAATTAGAAATCCTAAGAAAAAAAGAGGTTATGATTTATTCCATTTGATGATAGATTGCAAAATTGAAGGTGCGGAAATGTCATATTCGAAATCACTTCATTTAATTTCAGTTACTGATATTCCTCCTGCTGTTGGAGTTGCTTTAAGGAGGTATGATTCTATAGAGGGAATAAAGAATTTCGTTGAAAATAATTTAAATAAAACTGAATCTACAGCAAAAAAAGCATATAAAACAAAATAATGGGAACTTCAAAATCATATTCTGCTTCGATTAAAGGGCAACCTCAATGGGGACATTTAAGCGCTGCTGTTACTAGAAATTGTGATGGAGGTAATGTAAATAGATCAAATTTGGGGAAAATTTTATCAAGATATGTTTCAGTTGTAGGAGGCTCAAATAGAGCTGGGAGAGGAAATTCAAAAATAGCAGGTAAAGCTGGAATAAGAACAGCTAGAAATATTGGAACATTCTTGGGCGCATTTAGTATTTCTGGAGGAAATGTACAATATGCTTTAGAACAAATTGGATTAAGTGGATTAGAAGGGATGTCTTTAAACGAAGTTGTTGACAGACTACTCGAACATTGTACGGGACCTTCATCAACGTTAGATGATGTAGCTGCTAAGGCGGCCTCTCAAAAAATACTTGAAGAGTTGGCAAGTGATGCTGGAACAATAGAAGAATGGCAGCAACAGTTAAAAGTAACTTTAGAAAATGAAACTTTAGAAGATATTATTGAACGCTACTTTGGATATTACATTTTTGAACATTTGTCAATAATGTTTTATGAAAAGCTTGTAGTTGAAAAGGGTAAAACAAATTGTGATAATCTATTTAGGCAAATAAAAGATTTCGTTTTTGAAAAGATTAAAAATTTAAATAAAATCAATCCACTAAATAATATCAATTGGGCTGGTGAAGAAGCCGATAGGTTAGTTAAAAATATTCAAGAAGACGTTTTAAAAGTTTTTGAAAGCTATGAAGGTTAATATCTTAATAAATAACCCTGTAAGAACAGGCGAATTTGCTGATATCAAGCTATCTTATGAAGATAAACTTGGTAATGTAAGGGCTGTAGATTTATATATTTCTTTTCAATCTTTGAATGATTTTTCAAATAATACCAGATCAGTTTCATTTGATTTTTTCTTCGTGGCTTCGCTCGTTTATGGTATAGATAACTTATTAGTGAGGAATCAGTATTCAATTGATGGTTGGGCTAGAGATATAGAAGTTTGTTTCCCAGTTAATAATTTTCAAATCTGGAATGATAATAAAAGTTATTTTACATCATTATTGACATTTCTAACTGGTGATTATTGGAATATTAGTTTTGAGAAAGTTGACGATATTGTTTTTTTTACAGATAAAGCAAAAAGATGGAAATCAAAAGTACCTTGCTATAATTTGGATGATTATACCTTTGCCTCTCTTTTTTCGGGTGGGCTTGATTCATTAGTTGGTGTAATTGATGGACTAGGTAATTTAGATTATGACAAACGAGGTTTATTATTGTCGCATTTCGATTCATCGTCTCCTGGAGCAAATAGTGATCAAGGAAGAATTGACCAATATTTTAGCCATAAAAATGAGCTAAAGGATAAATATAGTTGGATTCAAAGTATTGTTGCCCTTAAAAATCAGGATACCAATGGGAATAAGCTTGCAAAAGAATCGAGTTTTAGGAGTCGTTCCTTATTGTTTATAGGAATAGGACTTTTTTGTGTTGAAACTTTGCCTAATTGTTCAATTCTTACAATTCCTGAAAATGGCACAATTTCATTGAACTATCCCCTAACTCCATCAAGAACAAGTACTTTAAGTACACGCACTACCCATCCATACTATATCCAGGAACTTCAAAAATTAATTTACAATATTGGATTGAGCACAGAACTATATAACCCTTATAAATCATTTACAAAAGGCGAGTTAGTTGAAAAATGTTCAAGCCCCTCTATATTAAGCGATACATATTTTATGTCAGTTTCATGCGGTAAAAGAGGTAGAAAAATGCACTGGGATACGAAATCGGGCACAAATCATTGTGGGATATGTATGCCTTGTATTTATAGGAGGGCAGCCTTACATAAATTTAACCTTGATACTCAATTATATGGCATTGATATTTTCACTACTCATAGCCAAATATTTGATAAATATGATTTCCCAGCTTTGTTTGATTTTTTAAGAAGCAACTTGACAACTGAAAAGATAAAAAGAACTTTAATTGTTTCTGGCTCTATCTCGTTTGAGGAAATAGATAATTCAGCCTCATTGGTTGAACGAGTAATAAATGAGGTAAAACTATGGATAAGTGATAAAGGAGATGATGCTTTAAAACAACTTGCAAATATTTAATGATCGATACTCATTGTCATATAGACTTATACAAAAACCCAAAAAAGATTCTTCAAGAATGTGAGAAGGCAGGGATCACAGTTCTTGCGATGACAAATTTGCCTAGTCATTTTGAAATGGGTTATCCTCATGTTTTACCTTTTAAAAAAATCCGATTAGCATTAGGTATGCATCCTTTGTTCGCTGAAAAGCATTCAAAGGAATTTCCTTTGTTTTATAAAAATTTATCAAAAACCAGTTATATTGGAGAAGTAGGCCTTGATTTTTCAAGGGAAGGATTTGCAACAAAAGAAATTCAAATTGATTCATTCCGAAGAATTCTGATTGAAGTTACTGAGAAAAAGAAAATATTAAGCATCCATTCAAGAAGAGCAGAAAAAGAAGTTTTTAATTTACTCCTAGAATATAAAATTAAAAATGCAATATTTCATTGGTATTCGGGTTCTCTCAATTTAATTAAAAAGATAGCTGATGCTGGATATTATTTTTCCATAAATCCAGCCATGACAATTTCAGAGAATGGGAAAAAAATTATAGGAATGATACCTATTGATAAAATTTTGACTGAAACAGACGGCCCTTTTGTTAATATTAATAATAGGGTATTAATGCCTGGAGAACTTGAGTTAGTAATAAATAGCATTTCAAGAATTTACAATAAAACAGAAGCTGAAACAAACATATTAATTAGAAATAATTTTAACAATCTAATTATGAGTATAAAGTAAAATGTCCTTTTTATTCAATTACTCAAAGAATTTATTAAGAATATTTATTTCATTTTATTGAAGTAATTGGCATTTAATCTCATTAACGTCAATCTACTGATTTTTCCAAAAACAAATCCCATATCCTTGCATCAGTACAATAAACTGATTGCCGGATGCCACAAAACCAATTAAATTCGATAATTACTACCACCTCCGGAGTCTGCGGAGGGCTTAGCAAAGCACTGACTTCCCATCTTATTTTATATAATATAACACTTCAAGGTATTATTGAAGTGGCTTTTTATGCAGCTATTTCTGCCCTGGTCGGGTATGGGGTAAAAAAATTCATCGACCATATTTCAAAATTCTTTAATCGGAATAAATGAATAAGCTGCTTAAAATAGGAATGGCTGGCGGCCTTGTGTTTGGAATCGTGAAACTTCTAAAAATGAAAAGGGTTTCCGATAAAATGGTTAGTAACCTTTCTAATCCCAGGGTTCATAAGGTTGACCTGGCCGGAATTGTCTTCCGGACTGAAATTAATATCCAGAATCCCACCAAAGACAGCATGACTATCACTAAGCCTGTGGTTACCCTTACTACCAAAGGTAAATATGTTTCCAGCAATAGCCCCGAACAAAAGACTTTTACTATTCAGCCCCTTACCACCACAACCATTGATACAATAGAAATTCCTATTGGTTGGAAAACCCTTAGTGGATATGTTTCGGGCATTTTGGGGAAAATTCCTGAATTCATAACGGCTTTTAAGAACAAGGATAAGACCGCTCTGGCAAAAGCACTTGCTATCCCTTTGGAGATGAAGTATTCTCTTTATGCCAACGGTATTTATTACGAATCAGAAACCGAAAAATTGATGTGATGAGCAACATCTTGAGCAAAACGGATATTTCGACGGGTTTTAGGGTAATAAAGGACGGAAGTGAATTCAATCGTTTCTTCCAATCTCCGGATGACAGGGACAGGATAATCATTGAGGACGGTGAAGTCTATGAAACCGTTGACCTGATGAAACGTGTGGTTTGGAAATACATTAATGATACTAAGCAGATAGCCTCATATCTAAAAGGAAATTCATTACGGCAGACCGGTGAAAACATCTGGAATTTCTTGTACCATCATATCCAGTACAAACTCGATAAAAAAGGTTTGGAGCAACTAAGACGACCAAATCGCAGTTGGGTGGAACGCAAAACCGGAATTGACTGCGATTGCTTTTCAATATTTGTTTCAAGCATATTAACCAATCTAAAAATCCCTCATTCTTTCAGGATAACCAAATACAACAAGGACGTTTTTCAGCATGTATATATTATTGTGCCTGATGGACAGGGAAAGGATTATTATACGATTGACTGTGTTCTTGGTCAGTTCAATTACGAAAAACCATTCACTGAAAAAAAAGATTTTTCTATGAGCTTAAACGGAATTAATGTCGCTGTGCTTTCGGGCATTGAGACAGATGATGTATTAGACCTGGTATCAGGTCTGGATAATATTGAACTTTTGGGTGCAGATAATGAAACTCAAAGGTTGCAGGCTATTTACGAGCATCTGGTAAAAACCAGGAATATGATTGCCGAAAAGCCAAACCTGGTAAGCATGGTCGATTACCCTCCTGCATTCCTAAAGATGCTCGATTATGCCATTGAGAACTGGAATACACCTAACCGGAATAAAGCATTGGCCATTTTGGCCAAAAATGAGGATGCCCTTAACCGGTTAAACGGTTTCGATGGCGAAGATGATGGTTCAGGCCTGGATGGATTGGATGATGATTTTAATGACCTGGAAGGGCTTTCCGGCGGTGAAATAGTGAAAAAGCTCAATAGCAAAAAACCAAAGCCGGTCAAGAAGGGCTTTTTCAAGAAAATTGGCGAAACTGTTAAAAAAGGAGGTAAGCTGTTTGTCCGTTTTAACCCGGTCACTATTTCATCAAGGGGCGGGTTCCTAATGGCATTGAAGCTGGATATAAAAAAAATGGCCTCCAGGCTCAAATGGGGTTATGCCACCAAAGAACAAGCCGCTAAAAAGGGGATTTCCCTCCAGCAATGGGAAAAATCAAAAAATGCGCTGGCAAAGGTGGAGAAAATGTTTGTCGATAAGCTTCAGGGCAAGAATAGCGCACTGAAGAATGCCATACTCAAAGGTAAGGCCGGGGGACTCAGTGGAATAGAGGATGATTCATTTGAAGGTTTGGGTATTATTCCTGCGGTTGCCCTGGCCGCTTCAGTGCCGGTCATTACTGCTGCTTTGAAGATAATGGTTGATTCCGGCATAATGAAACCGGAAGAAGCCAATAACATTCAAACAGAGGTGAATTCAAAGGTTTCTGAAGCTGAGAAGCTGGCCAATGACCCTGACATTCAAAATAGTGAAACGGAAACAACTTCAACAACAAGCAATAGCGAAGTTCCCCCAGGTACTACAACCACCAGTGAAGGAGGTATAATAGGGCTGGTCAAGAAAAAACCTTTGCTTTTCATTGGTGGCGCTGCTCTGGGTGTTTGGGGAATATCCAAATTATTGAAAAGTAAAAAAGGGAATTCAGGAAAAGGACTAAGAGGCACACCTGGACAAAGGCGCAAACCTTCCAAAAAGAAGATACAGGGAAGACGGAAAATCTCAACCATCACCCTGAAATAGCTATAAATAGTATTCATTCATAATCTTTAATTGTATCATCATGGCAAAGAAAAAGCAACAAACGGGCAAGCCAAAACTGGATGCCCAAACCATCCTGGAAGAACTCAAAACACCCGGATTAATTATCCTGGGGATGGTGGGTGGAAACATGGCTGGTAAAATGATTGACAAGGTAGTTAAGGTAGATCCTACTGCTACGGGATTCCAGGCTAAAGCTCTTGCAAAACCAATTGTGCAAATTACTGCCGGTATTGGTGGAGCCCTTTTCCTGAAAGACAAAAACATGAAGCTGATAGCCTCTGGTGTAGCTGCCAGCGGTATTGCATCCACCGTTAAGGTTTTCCTAAAAAAGGACATACTGCAAGGACTGACAGATTTTGCTGGATTGGGCAATGCCTTAAATTCTGTTCAACAGGTATTCAGGGAACCTATAAACCTGAGTATCGAACCTTATAACCCTGAACTTCCAAAATTGCCTCCTGCACAAATGGAAGCTCTGCCCATTGAATCGGAAGAGGAAATCAACGGAAGTGAATTGGGCGAATACACCGAAATCAAGGAGGTGCAGATTCTTTAACCTTGATTATTTCCAAATGGATATAAATTGAATTATAAACTTTTAAAAATTAATATCATGTTTACTTTAGGACAAATCACAAACAGCGAATTCGAATTAATGGGTGCAATGACCGATGAAGAACTTCTTGGTGCATTGGAACTAGCCCCTGTGGCAGAACGCAAAGCTTTTTTGCGCAGGATTAAACAACCACGCCCCGCATCATCCGGTAAATCAGATTCACGAGGAGAGTTTGAACGCAGGCTGCACCTTTTACCAAAGGAAATACAGCAGGGACTGGCTAATAAAACACTTCAGGCAGTGGATGTGGCATATTATGTCACAAAAAATGTCGCCAATAACAAAGTGGTGAAAATGCTCAAAGATGACGACAACAAAGTAGTCGGTATATCAAACATCTCCAGTGCCAAGTTGGAAAAGGGCAATGTTATGCTTCTCAGTGGCATTATTCTCATTGCCGGTGCCAACAGTGCCAAAGCCGAGGAAGTGAAATTTGGATTGTTGCCGGAAATCCTCCGAAATGGTGAATTTGAGTTCAAGGCCAATGGAACCACACTAATTCCATCCACTTCATGTGAGGTATTTAATACCCTTGGAACCACACGCCAGGAAGGGTATTACAAAATTGATAACCCAAAAATCATCTATGACCAGCAAGCGATGGAATTTAATCTTGAATGGGGTGCAAACGCAGCGGAAAACCAGCATATTAAGGCCATTCTGGTTGGAACAGCGGTTACCAAATATTAAAAGGTAACCGGCAGCCTGGTCAATCCAGGCTGCTTTGAAATATTTAGCAAATAACTGTATTTCAGCAAAATATATTCCTATGAGTGAGTCTATTTCAAAACAGATAAAATACCAGATTTTAAGGGTAGCGATACCAACTGCCGGTGCAATAGTGAACATCAATGCGAATACTGACAAGCTTTATAAAAAGATTACTGGTATTCTGGTCACAGTACCTTACCTGGTTACTTTTTTAAACCGTTCAACCCTTAACTTACTTATAAATGATAAGGAAATATTTCCCGATGATTTTGAAGTAAAGCTAATTACCTGCGATTCGTATGTGCCAACCAACGAACGGTTCTATCTGATGGATGATGTAGCAGACGGCAGTACTGTCAAGGGGAAGTTCAAGGATGGAGCTGATGCAGGTGCAGTTTATCCCTATACCGTCAATATATACCTTAAACTGGAGGAAAGGGTTTAATGTGTCAACCACCTTTATATGAAAAGTGGGTAATTATTCCTGTGGTGGCAGCACCAAAGGCCGTAACCAGAATTGATCACAGGATACCTGCCAATGTTACTCAATGCACTGGTGTTGCGTTCTCTGTGATTGATGCACAGGGAGCATTTAATCCAAATTATATGGGTGAGGTAAGTTTACTTTTCAATAACAGAAAGAGCCATCCTTTAAATTTTCAGGTAGAGTGCCATGTTCGAAAATTTCGCATGGATGAAATCATACTTAAACTTGATGAGCCCTTAATCGGAGGCTCTCATGTTTCAGGATATTACCGAAACCCTTTTTGCATACCCCATACGGTTAATATTTACCTGCAATGCATTGCCCAAACCAATTAGCAGAATCATTATGGACAATTTCATCATCGCATACATAGCCAATCGAATGGCAAGCATCGGACACGAAAAGTATGTTTTTGAACCTTTTGTGGTAGTGCTAAACGAGAACCTGCGGGAGCAACAGATCAATGGTCAGAACGAGTATTACTTTCTCACCTCTGTCTGTGTGGTTCCAGGAACTGAAATTTCCGGGGACAATCATTACTTCAAAAGTGAGGACTACTACAATGCACTTGAATTTGGAAAAATCCAGGAGTTTACCGGGAATATTAAAATCACTTGCCCGCAATGTTCCCGTCAGGCATTGGAGTTTATTCGTGTAATTCCTCAGTAACGATGGAAAAGAACAAGTACTCTTTGAACCTGAGTAATATCAGAACGAAAATTCGTACCTACCAGCAACAGGGCAAGGATGTACTATTTTCTGCCATTTTCATTACAGGAAGAGATAAAACTAAACTCATTGACAAAGCACCGGTTCAGCAGCTATCGCTGATCACCAAAAACCTGAAATGTGAAAATCCGGACAAAATCCGCATTGAGCTTTATGATGGGAAAGAAACGACTAATCCACTCTGGCTAAAAGAAGTCGTTCTCACTTTACCAGAACCAGAGATGGAGACTTCCGGGTTTAAAGGTTTTGGTGAAGCTGAAATCAACCGGATTGTAGATGATCGTTTCAGGGAGCGGCAAAGAATTTCTGAATTTGAACAGTTGAAGGAACGTGTAATGGATCTTACTGAGGAAAACGAAGAGCTTCACGATTCCCTTGAGGAGTTGGAAAGTCAGAACCAGCAATTAGAACTGGAACTGGAAGGTAAAAAGCAGGTAAAATATTATGCAGGTATGCTGGGCGATATCCTGGAAAGTTTTGGAATCGCCAAAGAAACGGTAAAAAAGCCACTGGCTGAATTGATGGGGATAAATGAAACGGATGAACCTAAAAAGCTGGAAACATCAAAAGAGGATTGTTCCGGGATTGTAGACCAGGTAGAATCCGGTTTCAATACCCCGGAGCTTGAAAAACGAAAGGAAATCATTCTTTTAATATCAGAATACCTGAAAACAACTTCCAATGAAACCCTGGTAAATCTTTTCAACATCTTCTCAGAGATTGAACTGGACAATACTCTAGCCAATCTTATCATCGAATTTATTAAACAAAAAAAGGAACAGCAACATGCAGAAGTTTAATTATACAGTGTTAATTGAAGCAGAAAACCGGGAGGAAGCCCGTGAGGTTCTGCTTTCGATGTTCGACATTATGAAGACCATCCGCCAGGAAACCGGCACGAAAGATTTTATTGATTTTGCCAGGAAACTTAAAGCAAAACCGACACTTATAAAGAAAGCTAAAATGTTTATCTAATGGTTAATAAGAAGGACAAATATAGCTTTCTGGATAACCCGCAACGATTATTGGTTGGTGGTGCGGTTGTTGGTGTCGGTGGATTTTTCCTTTATAAACTTGGGAAAAAGATATTCACCGGTATTAACAAGAGAAATACGCAGGCAATGGCCGATGACAGCCCGGAAGTAAGACAGGCGATGGCGCTACGTTCTGCTATCAATCCTTCCGGCTCCTGGTGGATGAAGTCGTTTGATACCACCAACAAAACGGCTGTTTTTGAAACTGCAAAGCTGATAAAAAACCTGGATGAAGTAATAAATGATTACCAGAAATTATACAATAATGATTTGTTGAAAGATTTACAAAATGAACTCAGCACATCTGATTATCAGAAATTCCTTACAATGGTTTCAAGCAATCCGGCAAAGGCAGGAGGTTCGGCTCCGGTAACCTTTGCCCAGAAAAATCAACTGGTGGTTGCGAAGGCAGAAATATTTCTTCGTTCAAGTCCCGATGCAAGCTATCATGGAGCGATATATGAAATCACAGGCAACAAAAACATAATCCGCAAGGCCAAATTGGGTGAGTTTCTTGGTTATGCTACCGGTAACCAGCATTTTGACGAGAAGAATAATGTAAAATTTATTGAGGTGGCTTACCTGATTAAAAAGGACGGGATTCCAGATGCAATGAAAAAGTACGCCGGACAAACCTTCCGGTACTGGGTAAGCTCCAGCGCAAACTATGTTCAGATATTCCCCTATTATAAGGAGATGTTTGAAAAGTACCCTTCAACCCAGGATGAAGTGAGCTATAAGAAACCTCTGACCTATTATTCCCAGTTGACAGGAATTATGGAAAATCCGGTTGTAACTGTAAAGGCTACACTGGTATTAAATGAAAAAATGCAACCTGTTATTAAGGTTCAGGCTTTAACCTTACTGGGAACCTATATAATGGGATTGGACACCGGAAAGGTTCAGTATATCAAGTTTAGAACTGTTGATAATACTCAGCGTTGGGTACGTGCAAATGATGTAGCAATTAAAAACAATGTATAATGGTACTTATCGAAAATTTAAAAAGCAACAAGGGTGAAAATCCCGCCGAATTTGAGCAAACTATGAGAAATGTTGCCTCATTGCTCGGCATCAACCCCAATTGGCTGATGATGGTCATGTGGAATGAAAGCAGGTTGAATGCCCAGGCTGTGAACAAACAACCGGGCGATTCTGATATTCCGTTAACCCGTGCGGTCTCCAGGGCAACCGGTTTGATTCAGTTTATGCCAGACACAGCCATTCGTCTGGGCACCACAACTAAAGCCTTATACAGCTTGTCAGCCATCGACCAGTTGCACTATGTGTATAAATATTTTAAGCCCTGGGCAGGAAAAATCAAAGACTATTTCGACCTGTATATTATCACCTTTTTCCCGGTTGCACTGGGAAAACCCGATGACTATATCCTGGCAACCAGCAAGCTTTCAGCAGCGCTGATTGCAAAGCAGAATCCCTTTTTTGATGTAAACAAGGACGGTAAGATTACGGTTGGCGAAATAAAACGCAGGATGTATGAATCAATCCCAAAATCCATTGTGGCAGAGGTGATGACGACCCTGGAAAAAAAAAGTTCGAAATAGGCATCGCAGGATTTGTTCTTATTGGAATAGGGGCAACCTGGCTCTACCAGAGGCATAAAAAGCAACATAAAGAGAGAAGAAAATGAGAAGTTCAAAAAGATATTTCATTACAGTTGTCGCAGGAATCATTCTAACCATCCTTGCCGGTTTTTCCATTTATAAAAGCATGGAAGGTGTTGCATCAGCTTGTGTGGCAGGAATACTTACCATTCTCACGACATATATATGGGGGGAAACCAAACGGCCATCAAATACAAAACAACCATGAAAACAAACATTGTTATCACATTCATCATCCTGTCATTGGGATTCTCATGCTTCGAACTGGGGAGGATGTATTTCAAAGAAAGAAAAGAAAAAGATCGGGTACTTCAAAGTTTTGAAGCTGCGGAATCTACCATTGAACTTCACAAAACACGAAGCGGCGAATTGGTGGCACAAAACCAGGTGCTTCAGCTGCAATACGATGAAATGAAAAAGATTTACCCTCAAATCCTTGATGAAATTAAAAATCTGGATATTAAACCCAGAAACGTGACACACTACTCAGAAACGGTGGTAAAGCAGGATAAAGAGATCCAAACCGTGCTGCGTGACAGTATAATTATGGATACCATCCCGGCAAGGGTTTTTAGCTATCAGGACGAGTTTTACCAGATAAAAGGGATTGCTATCAGGGATTCACAGAAGGTTCAGATCTCTTCCACAGATCGTATTATCCAGGTGGTTTACAATGGCCGTCGCATTCATCCCTGGTTGTGGTTCTTTTCAAAACGGAAACTCGAACAAACCATTGTATGCAAGAATCCTAATAGTACCATTTTATACAATAAAAACATTCAAATTCAGAAACGATGAAATCTATTAAAGGAAAAACAAAATCCAAAAATATTCGGAAAGCCGGTTGTCCAAAAAAGGCAAGCCCAGGAAGAACTTCGGCAGTTGCAAAAACAAAATCCAGATCTTCTCCTATTACCAGGACACAGAACAAAGCAGTATCAATCAGTAACCTTAAAAGGGCTATTCAGGGGATTAAGTCCAATGTAAAACAATTGGAAAAAGCCATAGGGAAATAGACAATGGGTAAAAGTCAGCACCAAATCAACCAGGAAATTGAAGTTTTTATCCGGGATAAGGATAAACGAAATGAATCATACTCCCAGGCAGATGTGGAATTCATTTCTCAATACGAGGGTTCCGGAGGCCAGGGAAGCAAAGGAGCTACCGGCGAGGGAATCCTGTATGAATTCTTCACCCCGGATTATATCGTTGATTTAATGTGGGAGCTGGCTTTCCGCTATGGGTTTGACGAATCGGGGAGTGTTTTGGAACCCGGTGTGGCCACTGGCCGGATGTTTCGTCTTGCTCCTGTACAGTCCAAATGTATAGGATTTGAGATTAATCCGGTTTCTGCCCGGATTGCCCGGATAATTTATCCACAGGCGACTATTCATCAGGGATATTTTGAAACAGCTTTTTTACAGCCTCCACGATTTACTATGCGGTTAAAGAATCAATTAACATGGTTGGAACAGTATCCCTTTTCATTAGTCATTGGGAATCCACCCTACGGAAAATATAAAAACAAATACAGTTCCTATTTCCCTGTTCCCCGGATGCCACAAATAGAACAGTTTTTTATGTACTACGGATTACAGCTTTTAAACCCTGGCGGATTACTTGTTTTTATTTCCAGCTCAAACTTTCTTCGTAATGGATTGACCTATAACAGGGCAAAAGATGAGATAGGAAAATGGGCCCGGTTGCTCGATGCTTATCGTTTGCCCGCAGTATTTAGGTTTAGTGAGGTACCAACGGATATTTTAGTTTTTAAAAGGATATAATAATGGGAAAACATGATTTGGAATACCAGTTACGGTTGGAAATTAAAAATACACTTAGCAAGGTAAGCAAAGTTAACAGCCCGAATATCTGGGCTGCCTTTCATTCTGCAAAAGGAGCATTAAACCTTAAAGGTTATGCCCGAATTGAGGGCAAAATTATACAAAAAATTATTTCCGGACAATTGACGCCGGAGGGAGCTATTCCACAGCTTGAACAGGAAATGGATTTAATGTAATGCACATTGTAGAATCAACATATTACCGGGCAAGACTTGATACCTTCAGGCATTTCATCCATAATGAATTGCCTGGTCATCCCCGTTTCGATACCGGACAAAAAAACAGTCCCCTGGAATTATTAAAGCAAGGATTTGTTCATCCCGAAATTCAACAACGGTTCGATAGCCGGGTTGAAAGCTTTCAGAGTATGGGAATTGATCTGCCCAATACACCCCTAACCTTTACGGAGCTTTGCTCATTCAATACCTGGTTTGCCATGCACCCTGAAAAGGTGGCAGGAACAGAAAAAATTACTACCAGCCGTGAATTTCCATTAACCATCAAAGGTACCAGGGAGGATGTCATCCGGGTTTTTTCCGGGGATGATAAAAACACACGCCTGAGGATAGCAAAAGCCCAGGCTGCATCGAGGCTGAAACTTTTAACTCTTGCAGAATTAGCCGGTTTCCAAAATAAAGTTAAAATTTCCGTGAGGGATGCCAAACGATGGGTAAAGGAGGGTGATATGTTTTTCGTGGTAAGGTCGTGGTATCGTGATGGACAGATATCCAACCGGGTACATGAACCCCAGAACGATTCTTACACCAAATATATTGATGTAGGCAATGGCACACTAATACTCGATTTAGATAATTATCAATTGATATGGCAAGAATAATTAATGCACTCGCAGGGATTGAAGGACTTGACGGTTTGGGAGAGATTGTCCCTTATGCCCGAAAGGCAATACAGGAGAACCAGACAGTGGTTTCCAAAGTTTTACAACAGTCGGCCTACTTTTCAGGATTGGGTTTCGTGGAAGGGAAACGTGTACCCTTTGAGGAAGTGGTTAAAATGTATAACCAGGGAATTACTGATGCTGAAATGAAAGCCTGGGTATGGTACAAGCGCAAACAGGGGATTCCTATGACCCATTGGACAAAAATCTATAAAGTAACCGATAATGATTTACCCTCCCTGGTCACCTCAGGTGCCATATTTATTTGTGGAGATTCTTTCATGCCATTACCTGTATATTCTTTCGGAAATATGTATGAAAGGCGTGACCAGCTTTTCCAGGATAAGGATCTGATTTCAAAAAAATACGGCAAAGAAGTGTATGAGAACCACTTGAAAGTGGTCAATGAGGCCATCCCAAAGCAGCTAAGTGTAACAGAATCCGAAGCGGTGGAACGCCCCATAATCATGGCTATTTCAGAACTTGCACGTAATAAGAATCTTTTCAGCATTAAAACCGTGCGACCGGAATTTATGGATGCCGAAACGGTTGAACAATTGACCAAGGTTAATGGTAAGATTTCCGTTAAGCGTGATACGGCAAGCAGCAAATACAGAACGATTCATTTACACTTTGATGGAGAGGTGGATTATTCACTCCGGGATGTATTTGTTAAATGGCTTTATACCCTTCAAAATGGCGATTTCGATAAAAGCAATGCCATAGATATTGCAGAATACTACATCTACAATAAACCCCTGAAGGATGATGAAATGACCTCTGACCAAAAAGCTGAGTTAAAGGTAAATGCCAGAAATGATGGTGAAAAATTATTTTCAAGGTTTCTGCATGAGGTACTTACCGATGCAGACCAGAAACGGTTGGATGATATCTGGAATCGGATGTATAATGCACAAAGCGACATCAATCACAAAAGGGTTCCGGTAGGTTTTGAGTGTTCTTCCAGGTTTAAGTCCGGGTTATTACAAATTACACCTATACAGCGTGAAGGGGTTGCTTTTTTTGAATCACTGGGAAGCGGCATCTGCGCTTTTGACGTTGGAGTAGGTAAGACCATGACTGCTATTATCAATATCGCCACCAACATCTATTCCGGCAGTTGCAAACGCCCAATAATTGTAGTTCCTAAACCGACCTACAAAAAATGGATTGGTGAAATTATTGGCTTTACTGATAAAAACTCCAATGAATTTGTTCCCGGTATTTTATCATATACCGGAATTACACTAAATGACTGGAGCAACCTGGGCAGCGGAATTAAAGAAAAGATAAATTTCTCAAAGCAGGTGCCTGAAAAATCCATTACCCTGGTTACCTATGAAGGGTTTAAGCAGATTGGTTTTTCATCCAATGTATCTGACAAATTGTTTACGGAATTAGTAAATATCCTGGGTCAGAGCTCTGAAAAGTCAGCCCGTGACAATGAAATAGATTATCAGAAGTATCGTGAAAAAATTGGCCTTGGGGAAAAGAATACTGTTTGCGATATTGACACCCTTGGCTTCGACTACCTGGTTATTGATGAAGCCCATCGCTGCAAAAACGTTTTTGAACAGGTAAAGAGTGACGATGAAGGTAACAAGCGATATAATATCACTTCATCAGTTTCTGAGACCGGTATAAAGGCTTTTTTTCATGCCAATTACATTCAGCGCACCTACGGAAATAACGTGATGTTACTAACGGCAACACCATTTTCCAATAGCCCGCTGGAAATCTACTCCATGCTTTCGTTGGTGGCCTATGAAAGTATGCACAAAAGCAGCATTTATAATATCAATGCCTTTTTCGACATGTTTGTGTTACCCACCGTGGAGTGGACGGCCAACTATAAAGATGAAATTGTTGAAAAGGAAGTCATTAAAAGCTTTACCAACCGAATGGTACTTCAAAAACTGATTTACAACCACATCTTGTACAAAACCGGGGAAGAAGCAGGTGTAAAAAGGCCGTTTAAAGTAAACCTTCCAAAAATCTATGATAAAACACCCGAAGGCAAAACCGTCAAGCTAAATCCCAACAAACAGATATTGACCTATATTGAACCAACGCCCAAACAGCGAAAGAACCAGGCTGCCATTGTCTCCCTGGCTCAATCGGCTACAAAAGGCAAGCTCGATATGGGATACCTGTTCCGGGCATTGGCTTATAGTCTCGATAATGCCCTTTCCCCTTATCTGTATGCAGGTAATGCTGACCGGCCTGAGAATTATAAAGAGTTTGTAGAGGAAAGCCCTAAAATACTGTTTGCATGTGAGTGTTGCCGGACGGTAAAAGAATTCCATGAAAGTCTGGCTCGTAGCAACTCCGCAGATGTTCCGCAGGTTTTAAAGGAGATTTCCGGCCAGGTAATTTACATGAACCGGGGCAAGGCTTTTTTCAGGTACATAAAAGAGTACCTGTTAAAAGAAGTTGGTTATAAACCCGGCATTCTTTTTAACAATACCCGTTTTGATGAAGTGGAAATTATCGACAGTTCAGTTTCTGACATTAAGAAGGAAAACATAAAAGAGGCATTTCTGGCGGGTGCTGTAAAAATTATTATTGGCACGGCCACCATCCGGGAAGGTATTGATCTGCAAAAAAGGGGTACCGTACTTTACAACCTTTATCCCGACTGGAACCCTACGGATATTCGTCAGCTTGAAGGCCGAATCTGGAGACAGGGTAATGATTTTGCCTTTGTACGTTCCGTAATGCCGCTTGTGCAGGATTCAATGGATGTATTTGTATTTCAGAAGCTGGAGGAAAAAACCGGAAGGATCAATGACATTTGGTTCAAGGCCGACCGGGGCAACGTACTTGATATTGAAAGCCTCGACCCGCAAGAGGTAAAACTGGCATTGATAACTGATGTAGGAAGGATAACCGCTCTTTACTTCGATGAAGAACGCAGGGACATTGAGAGGGAACTTTCCCGTGCAAATGCCAGCCTCTCTCAGGTGAACAAGGTTAAAGTGGCCATCCAGGAGTATCTATCTGGCAAGGAAGGGTTAAAAACCTGGATAAACAAGTTTTACAATGAGCTGCTGGCAAAGTCCTGGATTTTCGATACCGAAAAAGTCAAAGTCAAGCTTGCTGAATACAAGGATGCTCCGGACGAAAAAGACCAGGCAAAAAAGATTAAAGAACTTCAAAAACGAGGTGAAAACTTAAAATCGGATATTGAAAAAATTCAGACCGTTACAGCAATTTCCGACAACGATTTGCTGGAATGCGCCCGTAAAATACAACGTGAAAACCAATATTTCAGCAATTACTGGATAGTTGGGCAATTTAAGGAATCCATGACCCAGGTGTATAAGATTGAGCGTACCATTCTCAAACCTAAGCACATGACCATCTTTGATGATTTGAGCAACCTGGAAGGGGAACTCAAAAAAGATGTGATGGATATTGAGACTAAACTTTCCAATTATAAAGGAGGCCAGCATGGGGAACCCTCAAAACGTTTCCAGGAACTTTACCGGGAGATTGAAGCCAAAAAAGAAACCTTGGCCGTGAAAGGAAAATCACCCCTGGAACGAGCAGAAGATTTTGCCAAACTCAACTACCTGCTTGAATACCTGAAAGACGATTACGACCCGGAGACCTGTCCCTTTCCTGAACCAACCGACCGTCCGGGGTATTGCCAGACCAATACAAGGCAACCGGGCACACCTATAAAAAGCAAAAGTGCATCGGATACCGACAAGCGGATAAGGATAGCCAGGATAAAAGCCCAGGCCAAATTAAAAATGCTTGAACTCTTAAAAGTATAATTATGTACCCACAGCAAAAAGAAATCGTGTTGTTTGGAGTGGACGACAAACCACTCAAGGCTTTTGTACCGGAAATTAAAATCCGTATGAATAAAGGGAAAGCCTTTGATGTAAATAGAATTACAACCTCAAAAGATGGGTATGATATTCTTAAACGGATCTATGGCCGTAATCCAATCCAGGAGAATTTTATTGTACTTCTTATGAATAGGGGAAACAAAGTCATTGGCTACTACAAACACACCATTGGCAGCTCGTATGCCACTATTGCTGATATTCCAATGATTGTTGGCCTGGCCACAAAAGCCATTGCTCACGGGGTAATCATTTCACACAATCACCCTTCCAGTACTCTGATGCCATCTGACCCGGACAAGGAACTCACCAAAAACCTTTCGAAAGCTTTGGAAACCGTAAAAATCAATCTTTTAGACCATATCATTTTTACCAACGAAGGGTATTACTCATTTGCAGATCAGGGAATTTTAAATGGAGTAAACGATACAATTATGATAACAGTAAATAACCTTATTTCGCAATATCCGGCCATAAACCAGTCTGTTTTACCTGACACCCTAAAAGCGGATGAATTCGAGTTTATCTGTGAAAACATTGACCTGTATGATGAGGATGAAACCATAAAGAAGTATATCGACACCTTTGTAGAAAAGCTGAATGTTTTAGTATCAAAACAAGAGAATGCAGATGATTACGAGAGTAATGAACCCCGGAAACTTAAGTTGTCCGATATTCCGGCTATCGTAAGAAAATTCATGCCCAAATTCCAGCAAGATGCCATTGTGGGAAGCGAAGAGCATTTTGAAATTGTAGAGCGCCTGGAGCGGGAGATTAATGCAATTCCCAAAAATACCAATGAAGCAGATAAAGCCATTGAAAAGTCCAGGAAAACAAAAAACATCAATTACAAAGATTTTTATACCGTTTATGCCCATTTCTTCTATGGTGGTTCTGACTGGTTTGTGCTTTCCTGGGATAGAGGCGATTTATTGTTTTGCTATGTCATTCTTAACGGGGATACTCAGATGAGTGAAATGGGTGATGTTTCGCTTACCGAGCTGAATGATAACCGGGTAGAACTCGATTTCTTTTGGAAAGTAAAATCATTATCCAGAGCTTTATACGAAGCTTATCCGGATGAATTTCCAGAACCTGGAGAAAGTGAAACACAACCAGAACCTAAAGAAAAACCAGTACAGAAAAAAGAGGAGGCAAAAACAAAGCAACCAGCAAAAGAAAAAGAGCATTCCGGAATGCCGGTTGAAAAGATGGGATTGGAAGTGACCTTTATCAAGCGATATGTTGGATTACATGGCAAAACGAGGGAAAAACAACAAATTCTGAATTTTCTGAATGCCTTACAAAAAGCCATTCTTGAAAAACGTATCCGGAAAATTTCGCCCTATGCTAAAGAAATAATGAACATCCAACAGCAATTGATTAAATGTTACCAAAACATGGGGAATACCATTCAGGTAAACATTGACCAGGATACCCTTGAATCCTACTCGACCATTGCCAACAGCGAAAAGACCATGCTTTCCATTATCTATATTAAGCAATATATCGGGTTGCATGGGAAGCAGGGTGTAAAGGAAAAAGCTAAAAAACTACAGGAGCGCATTGAAAAGGCAATTAATTCCAGTAAAATTACAAAGGACTGCCCTTACTGGGATGAAATTTCCGAAATTGTCACTTCTCTGGAGCATTATCTTGGTAATAAAACCAAAGCTCCCGAAATACAGGAATCAACCCTTAATGGCATTATGACCTGGATTGTCAAAAAGCAACTCAACAAACAAATGGCTAGGCAAAGCAAAAAACAATACCCGGATGGTCTTCGGGGAATAGAAGCCACGTCCGAAATTATTTCGAGTACCCAGTTGCCAAAAATGGAATTTGAAACTATTGGATTAACCGGTAAATACAGGGATTTAATAGGTGATCCCTCCGTTGGGTTTTCGGCCATGATATTTGGATTGCCTAAAAGTGGTAAGTCAACTCTCTGCATTGACTTTGCCCGTCACCTTGCAGAAAATCATGGGAAGGTACTTTATGTAGCCATTGAGGAAGGATTTGGATACACCCTGAAGGAAAAATTTGAACGCCTAAATGCCATGCACCCTAACCTGGTTATTGCAGAAAAACTACCCGATGATCTGTCAGCCTTTAAATTCGTGTTTATTGATTCGGTGAGCAAAGCCAGATTAACCAGCCAGGATTTAACCATGCTATGCAAGGAAAACCCCGAAACGGCCTTTGTTTTTATATTCCATACCACAAAAGATGGGAATTTTCGAGGTCAGCAGGACTTTGCACATGACGTGGATGTGATTATCGAAGTTGCGAATGGTATAGCCAAAGCAAATGGAAGGTTTGGGATTGGGGGACAGTTAAAGGTATTTGAATGAAAATGGTAAAAAAGAGTATTTCTTTTTGCGGAAATACTCTTTTTTGAGCCTATGAAGCGATAAGTTATTTACTTTTCTTTTTGTCGCTTTCTTTAACCGTTGTACTTTTATGAGTTTCAGCATATTTCTTAGTAATATACTGACCGGATTTCGCACTACGATAAGTCATATTTGACACCTCCTTTCATTATGGTATAAATTTTAAATTGGACAAATTTTATTATCTCCAAGTGCTATGTTTCTTGAAAAGTCACAATATTGGTTACATTTTTTATCAACATAATTACTTAGAACTGCTTGTCTAAAGCGATATCTTTGAACTCCATAAAAATCAAAACATGCAATACCTGTGGTATAAGCAACAAATTGAAGAACCTCTAATGATGCGAGGTTCATACTAAATGGCATAACATTTTGATTTTGCTTATATAGAAAATCTTTTGAAAGACCTTTAATATATTCCGGAACTTCAAATTTACCCTCTAATTCCAGCATTACATCAGAACTCTTGTAAGCTTCTAAACACTGCATGCAAGGGCGATTTGGTGTAATAAGGCTTAATTCCCAATCAGCAAACAGCAATTTCTCATCTTTAACATCTGCAAGGATACCTCCATTTACGACAGGTATTAAGTGAGAATAGGCAATGTGGTTTAATATATATCTTGCCCTGGGTTTATCGGCGCAACAGAAAATAAAATCGCAATCTAAGGCTTGCATATACGCATCTTTTTCGGCAATGTTTTTAGGAACGGGTATTACATCAATTTCATGCAGGGGTGAGGATTTTTTGAGAGCCTTGGAAATTACATCTACTTTATGTTTTCCGATATCCTTTTTTGTTGCACCAATAATTCTATCGAGATTGTGCTTTTCAACTTTATCAAAATCGATAAGGATAATTTTACGCATTCCCATTCTGGCAAGCATTTCGGCAACGATGCTTCCTACGCTTCCTAAGCCTACAATGCCTATTGTTAAATTAGACAACATTTCATGATTTGATTTACCCCATACAGAAACAGTTCTTTTTAAATATTCATTTTTTATAAACCGGAATTTCTGTTTGTTTTCTATATAGATTTTGAATTCATTGCCGATAATTTTTACCGATTTTGCCCATATTCTTTGGTAACTAGATTCAGTATATATCCATATTCTACCTGACCAGGTTCCATCTGAACCAACAGTTAACCCTAGTAAGGGTAAATTTGCAATAGTATCAACAGTAGGAGCCATTCTAGATTCGGCTTTAATATCATCATTGCTCATTGATTGCCAACCTGGAAAAGGATGACTATGCATAAATGCAACACCACAACCATTTTTCAATGCTTGTTCACAAGCTCGTTTAAAGTACTGATAATTGAAGCTTACATTTCCATGAACTTTTCTATCACCTTTTAAAGGCGGCAGAATTGATTGTAATAAGGCTATATTTCTTTCAGAGCCTTCAGAGGGATAATACAAACCGAATAACAAGTCTTCTTGCCCGTCCTTGCGAAGCAGGAAATTGAGTATTTCATTGTTTAATGAGTCAGGAATCGATATACATAAATCCTTTTTATATTCGTTGAAATATGCCATGAATTTGAAATATTAGATTTTGAGCTGTATTTTCAGGGAAAGCTTCGAGACGAAAACTCCAATATCTCCATTCTTGCCCTAATTGACTAATAATGATATTTCTAACATTAGGTACTGTGTCTGTGTACTCCAATAATTGTGGAGATGATTTAATATGTATGCTTGTTCCAACTAATCTGGGATAATCGTTTGGAATTGGTATTCCAAGGTCGATAATTCGACCTTGGAACCGACCAACTGGAACTTCAAAATTTCGGATTACTGCATAATTTAAATTATCTGAGCCAACCATTTTTTCATGAGTATATCCTAATTCGGTCAAATCCTGAAGGAATCTTTCAATTCCATAAAGATCATTCATGATACAGGTGTTGGTTTCTGATTGAAAATTGTGAATTTCATTCCTTCATGGAGTTCAATTACTTGTTCCAGGTCTTTCAACTCCTGCATCCCATGTGCGAGAACTAAAATATTCTCATTGGGGTTAACTTTGGCAAAATCAACAAGAATCTGCCTTACTGTAAGATGAGACTCAGATGTCTCAAATTTCTGTTTGTCAATGAAAAAGACATACTTTTTATGTTCGTGTTGCATAATAAAAAAGATTTAATTGTTTATTGTTATATGCTACTCACGATTAAAAATTTGCCAAGTTGCCGGGAATTTTTTTTACCTTAGTAGCATATAATATATAAAGAGGCGAAATATGAATGAAAATCGCTATTCAATATTATCGGATTATGAAAATGTAGATTGGGCAAAAGTAATTCCTATTTTGATGGCTTTTGCTGTCAAGTTATTGAGTCAACAGAAGCTTAGGAACAAGGATTTAGTTCAAATGGCATCCGATTTCGCATCAGAAGCAATAACGAAATACCTAGAAGAAAAAGAGAAGTTCGACCCTACAAGAAATCCTGATTTAATTCTCTATCTAAAATATAACTTACTACAAAGAATTATTTCCAATTATTCAAAATCAAGCGACAATAAGAAAATTTCAGATAAACAATTAGATGACTTATCAATTTCATCCAAATTAATCGAGGAAATACCAATTGATGAAACAATTGATGTAAAAGGTATTGTTGAAAAAATTCAGAAGGAGATAGACCCTGATCCTGTTATGAGTATCATTTTTGAAGCTAGGTATGAAGAGAATATGAAAAGATCTGAAATATGCGAGGTTTTTTCGATAGAAACAGCCTCCTTTGATAACGCCATGAAAAGACTTAGGAGAATTGTAGAAAAACACTTAAATTAAAGTAAAATGGACAAGAAATATAAAAAAATTCTCTTTGATTCAGCTGATTCGGTAAGTTTAAACGAAGAAGTTGCAAACGAATTTCTCAGGGAACAAGGAATTGATGCTTCTTTTTATATTTCGAAAACACTCAAGGTAATCAAACGGAAAGAATTCTTAAAGAAAGCTGAAATTAATTTGTCTAAGCATCAAGAACTTATTGAGCAAGCAATAAATAAAATTAGAAATGCGATACCAGAAGCAATTACTAATTTTGAGGAAGCAATTAGAAGGAGGAATCCTGCATTTCAATTTAGGAACTTGAAAGAATTAGACGAACAACAGCTTCGTGAAGTTCTCGAAGATGTTGATTTAATTAATACTATTGAGGAATTAGATAGTAATGAATAGCAATGGAAAATAGACTTGGTGTTATAGCTGCAAATAAAATGTTAGACGATTGCGGTTTCGACAATATATTTGAGATTCCTTTGGAATTGTTAGTTGCCGGTAGAGGTGCAATTTTACGATACAATGAATTAAAAGGTTCTGATGGTAGAATTGTGTTTGGTAAGAAAGGGAAGGCTATAATTTCAATAAACTCAAAAATCGAGTACGAGGGGAAGCGAAGATTTACAATAGCCCATGAACTAGGGCATTTTGAGATGCACAAAGATATTCTGCCTCATAACGACAGTGATATTACATTGAATAATTTCAAAAATGGAAGTCAAGAAACTGAAGCAAATCAATTTGCAACTGAATTATTGATGCCAGAGAAACTATTTAGTAAGGAATGTACTGCAAAAAAATTCTCTCCAAAACTTTTACGGGATCTTGCAGATAAATTTAGTTCAAGTATAACATCCGTTGTTTTTAGATATCTTGAGCTTGGGAGTCACCCTATTTTTATTTTCTATTCTCATGATAATAAACTTAAATATTGGAAAAGAACAGAGGGATATTTTCTTAGAGTGAAAGATATTACAAACCTTCCTCCTCCTGAAGATTCAGTGGCTGCGGAATTCTTTAATGAAGACAAGGTGTATTCAAAATCTGATTCTGATCAAAAAATTTATAAATCCACATGGTTTGAGTTAGGAAAATGGGATAATGATGAAACTTTCTATGAATATTGCGTTGTAACTCCGAAATATAATACTGTATTAAGTGTTGTTTGGCAATAAGATCAAATAATTATCACTCGCAAACATATTTTCCAATTTCGCTTTCCATTTTTCCCAATAAAGTAGTTTTTGGTTTACACGTCAATGAATCTACTTGTATGGACATGGTGACCGAAATGGTACAAATCATGATTGACCCACCAAAATAGGTTAATACATCCATCTTTGACAATCTCAGATAAATCTGATATTCTCAAAATATTGAAATATTAATAATTTTAGTCTCGAAGATTCTAGTTAATCAGATTTCTTAGATTAATCTTAAATTAAAAAATAAATCCAACATTGAATGAAATAGTATTATTTCTTAATTCATTGTTATATTCGGCAAATTTTAAAAAACCTATTTCATAATTAACTCCAAAAGTAACTGAATGATTTTCCACAGGCAATTCAAACCCTAAATCAAGACTTAACCCATAATCGTAATTTTCAGTTGATTCATTCAAACTAATGTCTGTACCGTTGTCTTTCCTTTCCGCATTTAAAAGAAAACCATAATATGGGCCTGCTGCAAAAAAAAGTTTTTGCCCATTGGTCAGTCCTACTCTCTCGCCAGTCGAAACTTCAGCTTTTAAAGGAATTATTATATAGTGAAATCTATCAGGAACAATACTTGAATTACTTTCAAAAGGATTACGATATCTTCTACCTTTTTGAATATAGGAAATATCGCTTTTTATTGCTAACAATTCATTCACATGGTATCTTGCAATTCCACCGATATTAAGGCCTGCAATTAAATCACTGCTAGACACACTAACTCCTGATTCTAATTGAGATGAAACATTTATCCCACCTTTTATACCCAGGTCAATTTGTCCAAAAGATTTAATAACTAAGAGGGCAATAAAGGTAATTACTAAAATGGTTTTTCTAAATTGATTTTTCATTTTACATTTTTTTAAGTTAATTTTCTATATAAACACTTTAGAACATAACATTCATCAACACGTGTTTTTCAAGTAGGATTAGAACACCTCCTTTCGATGAAATTTTATATTAAAAAATTTCTTAATTAATTTTTCCTAATACCTTCTTGCATAAAATCCCTTTTATTGATCCAAAGGATGACCTGTTTTAAAAATCAGAAATTCTTATTTTGTAATTCCTCTACAATTAAAATGGAGAGTCTGGTTCTTTTGCCATTTCATGAAAAATTATTTTATCAGCCATACTCGGGAAATTTCTGTATAACCAGACAACAATTTTTCCCTGTGGTGTTAAAATCAGATCTCGTTTTTGTTTTAATACAGCTTCTGTTATGAATTGCGCAACTTTTTCGCCTGACATCATTCTTCCTTCATCTCGTGGTGTTCCTTTTTGTGGATGACCATTTTTATCTAAAGCCAAATACCTGATTTTCGAACTTGTAAATCCAGGATGCACCACCAACACGTTTAGCCCTTTTTTAATATTTTCAAGACGTAATGTGTTAAGAAATCCGTCCATTGCATATTTTGATGCGCAGTAACCAGACCTACCAGGTAAAGGGGTCAATCCAGAAATTGAGGAGATACCAATAACAGTTCCCTTTTGTTTAAGTAAATAAGGTAATGCAAACTTCGTACAGTAAACGGAGCCATAAAAATTCGTGTCCATCATTTCTTTGATGACTTGCAAATCCAAATCCTCGAAAGATGCCCTCATCGAAATACCGGCATTATTGATAAGTATGTCTATTTTACCATATTTCTCAAATACCTTATCAATTAAGTTTTTACAAGCTTCAATACTTCTAACATCCGTTTTTATAGAAATGGCTTCTCCCCCAAGCTTCATTATGGCATTTTCAACTTTTAATATTTCATTAACATTACGTGAGGCAAGTACAATTTTTGCCCCTTTGTCAGCAAATTTAAAAGCACAGGCCTTTCCTATACCGGATGAAGCTCCAGTTATTACAATAACTTTATCTTTAAATTCAACCTTGCTTTTCATAATTCAGGCCATTCACAATATAACTTTGCTTTTTATTGATGCAACTGATACACTTCTGCTAATCATCCATTATTATATTAGTATTTATAAGGTATAACTTTGATACTAAAAGCTATATTTAAATTTTAACATTAACATGTTGTAATCTTTCAGATTAGCAAACAAATTGTTTCCCTTCCCATCGAAAATAACAGTAGATAGAATTAGTTCTGCATTATCATTAGCTTTGTATGATACTTCTGGGATGTAGACAATTGCATAATTATCTTTTAGTTTTTTCCAATCGGTAACAATAAATCCACCGCCAATAGGTGTGATGTTAATTTTTTCATTAAAGAATTTTTTTTCATAGCGTAAAAAGAAATAGTCATTTAGATTATCATTCCCTCTTTCATGGATAAAACCATGCAGACACTGGAGATTAATATAAGAACCATCTGAAAAGTTATAATCACCGCCAATAACATACTTTATATAGGGTTTAGTTTTATCTAAAAGCTTGGTATCCACGGTTACAGGTAAGGGAGACAAGGGATAAAGGGCAGATAAATCATTAGTCATTATAATATCTTTTTCAGGAATAGATAGTGCTGCTTCAGCCCAAAAGCCAACTCCTTCAATACTTGTTGCTATATCAGCTCCAATTATATGTGTCCGTGAAAAAGAAAGCTGAGAATTTATAGTAATACCCCCAAGTGTATCAACAGGAATGAATGTATTTCTTTTGCCAAAAGGTAATCCGTCTCTGCCCCAAACATAACTCAATGAAAAATCAACTCCTTTTGCCATTCCTTTGAATTTACCTCCAATGATAGCACTTTCGCTAAGATTGTATTTGGGCATTAATAGATTATCAGAATAACCCTTTAAGAGCATTCCCTGAGGAAGTACCATAACCGGATTTAAGGCATTAGCAAAAATTCCAACTGGCATATTGGCTGGTTGGAAAAAAGGTATAAAAATGCCCTGTAATGAAAAGTCGTTATTTAAATAATAATCCAGATTTATTGCGTCTGAGCCACGATGACGACCAAAATCCAAAATATCTTCAAGATCGAATGGATTAAGGTTATCTGTGGGATTAAGCTTATCAGCCTTGCCCCAAACAATTCGCTGACGACCAATTGTTAAGTCTAAATTATTGGTCAGAAAACCAAAAAGCTGAATGTAAGCTTCCCTGATTTCCAAATTGTAGGGATCAACAATCCCTATATTATACAGCTCACTAGAAGTAGTAATATTGGGTAATCCAATATTTCGTAGCCACACTTCGCTATAAAATTTTGATTTGTCAGTAATCTTTTTGTCAAATTTAAAAGTCAGGCGGTTTTCGTTCCAAGCCCAATCATTTTTATCTTTGAGCAAAAGGCGCTCATCAGTTAAAAGTTCTCCAGAAATTTTGAGACTATTCTCGTCTTGTGCAAAAACAATATTTGAAGCAGCATAAAACAAAGTAATGGCCAAAATTAAATTTATTCGTTTCATCCTTTATAATTTATTAAAGTTGTTTTTAATGATTTTTGATATAAGTTTATAATTATTAAATATTGAAAGTGTAATTTGATGCCCTTCCTTAACATATTCCATAATTGCTTTTGAATCAGATATTTTATCAAATTTTGTGGGATGTATTAAATCCTGCAACATCACATATTTTACTCTTTTTTCTTGAGCCTGATAATATAGATTGATTAAGGTTTCCACCCCGAACTTAGACGATTTTATATCTTCTATAATAGGAAATATATCTTTCTTAAGAAGTGCCCTCTCACCAGTAAAAGATTTGAAGGGATTTACCTTATAGTTGATTAAAGTTTCAGTGGCTTGACCAAGAACCATATCAACCTCATCATTGAATACAGGTGTTATTAATTGAGCAAAATGTTCTTCTTGCAGATTTGATAAATCAGCATCAATAAAAACAATTATTTCACTGTTCGTATTTTCTATACCCGTGGCCATCGCATAACCTTTCCCTTTATTTTCGGAAAGAACAATGTACTTTAGATTGTGTAAGCCCGAAAGTTCATTTAAAATTTTATCTGTATTGTCAGTTGAACCATCATTAACAACGATAACTTCATCAAAAAAAAAGTCTGATACTGTTGTTACAACCCCTTTTATTGTATTTTCCTCGTTGTAAGCACAAATTATAGCCGATATATTTTTCATGGTAAAACTATTTCTCTGATTTGTTTATCTATTAACTTTAACATTAAATTATAATTTTTTATAGCTGTGTACGCTATTTCCCAACCCTCATTTATATAGCTGGTTGTTGCTTTTAAGGGCGGCATTTTTTTATATTTATCTTTATGTTCCAACCCTTTTAACCGTATAAATTTTATGGATTTCCCAATTGAGATGTAATAAAAGTACAATAGCGTCTCAACGCCGAATCGTGATTCCTTCATTTTATCAAGAATGGGTGTAGCGTCTTCTTTGTATAATGCTCTTTCTCCTGTTAAAATTTTTAAAGGATTTACATCTTGACCCAAAATATTGACCGTAGAATAACCTAAAACCATGTCTGATTCTCCATTTAATAAAGGATTGATTAATTGATTAATATATCCATGAACAATAGTTGACTGGTCAGCATCAACAAATAGCATAATATCAAATGTTGCATTTTCAACACCAACTGCCATTGCATAGCCTTTCCCTTTATTTTCTTTAAAATGAATAACTGTTATTCCAATTTCTTCTTTTAACTCTTCAATTATTTCCTTTGTTTTATCTGAAGAACCATCATTTACAACTATTATTTCACTGACAATTAAAGCCTCTGAAACTGATAAAATAACATCTTTAATAGTTTTATCTTCATTGTAGGCACATATTATGGCTGACACTTTTTTCATGTTGTTTTTTTAAATTTCAGACCAGTTTTTTCAAATTGATCCCTTGAGTGCGACCATTTGTTGTCGATTGTAATATGAAATTGCCTCCTTTGCAGCCAATTCTCCTAATTTTATGAGCTCTTCTGCTTTATCAAATTCAAAAGTTCCAGCTGCATCATAAGGAATATTTATTATGATATCTGGTTTGAATTTTTCAATATTTTGTTTTGCAATTTTATGGATCATGGCAGAAGTTGTAGCAGTTAATAGTGAATAATACCCTAAGCTTCTTTTATCTCCTGAAACGACTAATTTGGTTATCGTTTTCATCAAACCATTAAGTTTAGAAGTGGTCTGGTGCTTATCTAGCATATCTGGTTTTTCCAATTCAGCTTTTTTATCCCCGTATAAGTTTACAACAATAAGAATATCATTGTTTTTACGTGCCACATGCTCAATTGGTATTGGATTTAAAACTCCGCCGTCAATAAGGATTGTATTCTTATATTTGAGAGGTGTTAGTATAGTTGGAATTGCAACTGATGCTCGGATAGCATCATAAAAACTCCCTGTGTTAAAAACTACTTCCTTTTCATTTAATAGATCTGTTGCAACTGCTGCAAAAGAAATATTCATATCTTCAATGTTCATATCAGGGATAAACGTTTTCATTCTGTCAAATGCTTTCACCCCTTTTAATAATCCATGGGTTGAAACTGCAAAATCCATAAGGCCCCAAATAGCTTTTTTGTTTAATGTTTTTACCCAAATAGTAAATTCTGGTAATTTACCCATAGCATATAGCCCACCGATTACAGAACCTATTGAAGAACCTGAAACAGATACTATCTGAAAGCCTTGTTTTTCCAATTCGTTAATTACACCAATCTGGGCAAGCCCTTTTGAACCTCCGCTTGATAATACCAGGGATACTGTTTTATTCATATTTTTAATTTATCATTTCAAGAGAAAACTTTTCAGGATGTTTTGCTGTAACATCAGAATAAAGTTTAGCAACCTCTTTTTTAACTGCCCTACTATTTGTTGAATTGTAAATCACTCCTTTAATTCCAATTTCTTTTTTCTTATAATCAAGATAGCCAACTACTATTGGAATATTTGCTTTCTCTGCCATATGGTAATATCCTTTTTTCCAACGAGTAATTTTCGCCAATTGTCCCTCCGGTAATAGCACAATATGAAGCTCTTTACTGTTTTTAAACAAACCAGTAATTTGATCAATATATTCTTTGTTTTTATATACTGGAATGGAGCCGAAAATTGTGAAAAAGTATTTCAAAGGAAACTTGAAGAATTCTTTTTTTGATAAAAATTTATAATTTATTCCTAAATCCATCAGGTAGAGCTTTCCATAAAGGCCATCCCAATAGCTTGTATGGGGTGCAAATATTACAACTGATTTATTAATATCAGGGAACTCGCCTTTTATTCTCCATCCCAATAGATTGACCAAAATATATCCTGAAATTGTGTTCATATAAGAGTGTTTATTGGTAGAGTTTCTTAATATAGCATCTGGTTCTTTTATGTTGTCTGTAGTCAAACTTATTCCACAAATTATTAACTTTCATGTTATTTTCGAGTTCCCTATTTGATTCAAGATTTGTAATTCCATTTCTTATATAAGCACGTATAATATCATTAAAAATAAGACCATTAACCCCTTTGTTCTGATAATCCTTTTGCACAGCAATTAGTAATGAATCAGCTGTGTCATTTTTATATAATGAACACATAACATGAATATAACCAAATGGAAACAGCTTGCCTTTTGATTTTTGATGTGCTTTTGAAAGAGATGGTATGGTTATTCCAAATGCGACTAATTCATTTGTTGCATTCAAAATAATTGACACATAATCGGGTTTGAGAATTGAGAAAAATTGTTTTTTAAGTGCTACTATTTGCTTTTTTGATAACTCTGTGAATGAATAAAGATCTTTATATTCGGCATTTATAAGGCTGAACAAATCTTCAGAATATTTCAATAAATCTTTTTTCGTTTTTAGTATAGCACAGTGTAAATTGTATCGTTTTTTTATTAATTCGGCCCCTTTAATAAATTTTTCCGGTACAGATTTAGGAACCTTGACATTATATTCAACCCAATCTACATCTTTATTATATCCCAATTCTTCAATTAATTTCTGATAATATGGGAAATTGTAGTTAGCGAAGGAAGTAGGCATTTCATTAAATCCTTCTGTAAGAATACCAGAAGCATCGAAAGAAGAAAATCCAAGCGGTCCATGAATATTTTCCATTTTTTCATTTACTGCCCAATTTTCAACTGTTTCAAGTAAACGCTTTAAAACTATTTTGTCTTCCACAAAGTCTAACCAACCAAATCTTGCATTTTTAATATTATGACTTTCATTGTATTTTTCGTTAATAATTCCCGCTATTCTACCTACGATTTCTCCATCTCTTTTGGCTAACCAATATTTAGCTCTGCAAAATTCAAATGCAGGATTCTGCTCAGAGGATAGAGTTTTCAACTCAATTGAATGTATAGCAGGTATATAATATTTGTTTCCTGAATACAAACTATCAGGAAAATTGACAAATTTTTTTAATTCCTTTTTTGTTTGTATTTCTGTGATTGTTAAATTCATAATCATTTTTAGTTGGGCTAATATCGTTTTATAGTCAGTTTCATGAAAAAAAATTATTTCATTAGAATATAGAACTTGTAATTAAATTCTTGTGTTGAAAATTTATTAAACATTGATGTTCCTTCGGTTGCGGCAAAATTTCTACTAAAATTTTGAAGTAACTTTGGTAATAGTTTTTTAATTAATTCTTCCTTTCCATGAGTAGTAAATTTTAATGCTTCAACAACATTATTGGTAATATTTTCCAATTTGACTTCCCAATTAGAGTGTTAAGTATTCCATTCTCACTATTATTTCCGAAATCCGCAAAAAGAAAAACTCCATCTGATTTTAAAACACGATATATTTCATTTAAGAATAATTCCACTTTAGAATAGCGTTGCAAAGACTCAATATTTATTGCCCCATAAAATTCACTACCCTGAAAACTTAATTTTCGTGCATTTCCCTGTAAAAATTCATTTAGACATCTTTATAATTGAATACACACTAATTCTTTCAATATTTATATTTTTCAAACCCACGGATATATTTCTATTGCTTTTTCATTTATTCATTATAGAAGTTTTACTGTTTTAATTTTCTGATTGTAAAATCATCATCGGTTAAACCCAAGTCATACTTTACATCAGACATTTGCATTTTAGTCTTATGGTTTTTCTTTAAATCGGTCATTTCAATTTCTTGAGGGTTCCAATAAATGCCAATCCTTTTAAAAGTATATTTTGCTTCTTTAATTTTTGCATTGCCTTTGTCAAAGTATTCCATTAATACAGGATAAAAATCCGTTTTATTGACACTTACAACTATTCTAGAATAATCAGATTGACCCTTTGGTGTAAGCTCAAGGACAATTTCATTGTTCTCGGTTTTTATCATTTTTGGAATGTATTTGTCTGAATATGGTTTTGATTCCATATCATCATAAGAGAAGTCGGTACCAGCAAAATTTTGATTTTTTGCACTTGTTGAAATCCTTCTTTCTTTACCAAATGCAGGCAAGAACAAGTACATTACATCATCAGGAAGTGATAAAATAGCAATACCAGCTTGTGATGCAGGGGCAGTAAACCTGAACATTCTTTTATCAGTACCCTTTTGTTGTACAGTTGCTTCGCGGGTTTCAGTTTTTCCGCTTTTGTCAATTAGAATAATTTTATTCTTCCCTGTCATGTCTTTGGGAGAATACATTACATTGTCCATTTTTTTCAAAGTGGTAGAGGCGTCTTGTGCATTTGCGGAAAATATACTTCCTGCTGCGATTAACACAGTTAAAACTGCTGTTTGAATTTTTACTTTTTTCATTTTAATACTTTTTAAAGTTGAACTATATTTATTTTCTATTAATTTAATTGTTCTGATGTTTCAAGTGCTTCGGCTAACTGGGTTTTATCATAAGATTTTACTTTTATAGATTTTTGAGTCGATTTTATAATTACAGGAAGAAGTGTTATTGCTGCCAGTCCTGAACTAATCATTGCGACTGCTATTATAATTCCAAAACGCTGAAGTGGAACAAGGTTAGAAAATGTTAACACCAAGAAACCTGCAGATACTGATAAAACATTAATAAGAACTGCCCTGCCACTTATTTGTACGCTTTTTCTTAATGATGTATTGACATCCGTTTCCAACTTATAATAATGATTAAAACCTGATATTATGTGTATGGCATAATCGCCAACACCTACTGCTATACTGCTAACCAAAACTGTTGCTATGTCAATAGGAATACCTGACCAACCCATAAAACCAAATAAAACAATTACGGAAACAGTCATAGGAATAATGGAATATAAACCTTTCTTCACAGATTTGAACATTATAGCAACTAATGCAAATGCAAGAATTATTGCTAATATTAAACTTTGTCGTTGAGTTTGTACGATGCTTTGGTCAAGGCGCAGATAAAGCGAGGGAATACCAGACACTTCAATATGATAATCTTTAAATTGTGAAATAAATTGAGTTAAATCTTCTGAAAACTGCGTAAGAACTTTATTATCGGCTGTTGACATATTTGCCTGAATTATACCTTCGTTCAGGGAATCATTTACCAGTTGTGTCATAATTTCTTGTCCATCCAATAAAAACCAAAGCTGTTCTATTTTAGCCTGCTCTTTTGGTATTTTCTTTCCTTCTCCCATCGCATTGTTCATTTCTTCAATAAGGTCGGCAACTGATTGTGTATGCTTTATATATTGATTTTTTTCCATGAACTTTTGAATTTTCTTCATAATATTCAATACTTCAGGCGACTGTACATTACCTTTTATTGCGACATAAATTGGGAGACTTCCTGAAAATTTATTTTGCATAAGTCTTTCAGTTTTTTGCATATCGCTTTCCTTTTTGAAATAATCCATCATATCAACTCTATGTTGAATTCTTGTAGCGCCAATAATTGAAATGATAATAACAATAGCCCACGGGATAATAATGAACACAGGTTTTTTATATATAAAACGTATATTGGTTTTTAAAAACTCATCAAGAATGGATTTTCTGTTAGTGTTTTTAACATATTCATTTGTATTGTTCTTAAATTTTATAGAAGCTAAGAGGGCTGGCACAAATGTTAGGGAAAGGACTAAAGCTATGAAAATACCCACAGCAGAAAATACTCCAAATTGCTGTATCATGGTTAGGTATGAACCTAAAACAAAGGTTAAAAAACCCATCATTGCAGCAACAGCAGCAAGGGATACAGGTAATGTTACGTATAAAAGTGATTTTACTAATGCACTTTTACGGTCTGCGTCAGTTTCTAAATTTACTCTGTTTATAACATGAATAGGCCAGGCACTTCCTACAGCCAATAATATAACCGGAATAATACTTGTTATTACTGTTAATTCATAATGGAGTAATGAAATAATACCCATTGTCCATATAATAGTTATAACAACGGTTAAAAGAGGTAATACTACCCCTTTTGCTGATTTGAAATTCAAAAGAAGTATTAACGCAATAATAAGGAATGCGATTGGACCAAGAAATACTAAATCATGAGAAATTATGTTACTTAATTCATTTATCAATAAAGGCATTCCACCATAATATATTTTTATTGCTGGGGGTAGTTTGATGTTATTAATTTTAGCCTTAATTAAATTCGTAGCCTTTTCTTTATCAGCGCCGTCAATAATTTTTGCTATTACAAGTGTGGCAGTAGCATCCTCAGAAATCAGACTACCATTATACATATCTTTTGAAAAGATATATTTCTTTAAATTGCTATATTGCATGGGGGTTTCCGGCAAATTATTTGCGTCAATTAATTTGCCAATTTCGATACCTGCATCACTTGACTTAATATCAATTACATCAGTTAAGCTTGTTACAGAACCTATTTCGGTTATAGTTTTAATTGAATCTGTAATTTGCCTGATTTGTTCAAGCGTTTCTTTTTTGAAAATATTATCAGTTTCAATAGCTATCATTGCTATGGAGTTACCACCATATTGTTTCCCAATTCGGTTAAATAAAATTGCTGTTTTGTCGTCTTTGGGCAAAGAATTAAGAATATCAGAATTGACTTTGATATCCTGAATAAAATATCCAAAGAACGCTGTCAGAACCAGCGTAATTGCTATTATTGCTTTCCTGTATTTGATAATTGAAATTGCTAACTTTTCCATATTATACTATTTAATTGTATTGAACTTAAATCGTTTTATAGTCAGTTTTGTTTAAAAAAAATTATTGAGATAATCCTTTAGTTAATATACCTATTAAACTATCAAAATGAGGTGAATATTTTTCATATTTATTTTGTAGAAAGAAAGGTATTTCAAGTCCTTTCATTACCATCATAAATACATCCAATAATGCATCCATATCACCAATGAGTATAAATTCTCCTTTGTTAATCCCTTGTAGTATTATCTCTTTAAGATTTGCTTTTTCCCATTCATCAACCTCTGTGCGCAAATCGTCAATAAAATAGAAATGTTCAAAAAAATCAGCTTTAAGTGTTTCATGATAATTTGCAGCAGTTTTTATAATTTCCATTCTTTTAATGAGATAATCTTTTATTTTCTCTGAAGCATCTATATCAGGATTACTAACAATAATTGCCAACCTATTTTTTAAGTTTGTCATTTCTATTGATACTACCTCCCTAAATAAATCCTCCTTGCTTGCAAAATGGTAGTATAAGGAGCCTTTCGCTTTCCTTGCAATTTTCGCAATTTCGTCCATTGAGGTTTTATGAAAACCAAAACGACTAAATAACCTAGATGCGACACTTAAAATTGAATCTTTGGTATTATCGATACTCATATGGATTTTGTACTAAAACTGTTTTATAGTGCAAATATAACTCTTTTTTTTACAACCACAAAAGTTTTAACAATTTTTGGGAATATCTTGTTTTCGAAAAATAACATGGCATTTAAACTCTTGTTGTTGCATTTTTAATCAATTTTTAGCTTCCAATACTTATTTCAATTAATAATTAACCCCATTTTAAGTTTATTTCAACTCTTAATTAACTCAAATATTCTTAATTAATACATTTCTTACCGTTTCCCATGCTAAATTTGGGTCATATCTCTCATCTGGCCTGAGCAATGCTTTTGTATCTCCCAGAAATTCATCATCGAGGATCTTCTCTTCCATATTCCGAAGATATTGTTTTCTGGAAGGTGGTTGAGAAACTGAGAACTTCATATAAGCTCTATAACATTCAAGAATTTGGTTGGCATCAATTTCAATACTGCTCAATGCTTTATGTAAGTCATATAAATCACGTCCTTTTCTTCGTTGGTAAAGAGCCCGTAATTTTGTGCCTAAAAGTTCAGCAATCGAATAGGTTTTAAGGGTGCAACTTCCGGTAAACCATTCAGAATTAACTGAAAATTCCATTTCATTTAATCCGAAAACTGAAAAATGCTCCCTGCAATTAATTTCCACTTTCAATTTAAGGACGGTACCCGGCATACTTTCAGAATTGAATTTGAACACAAGTGTATTGTTATTTGCCTTTTGTCGAATATCGGGTACGCCTAAAAATGCAAGCCTCTGTTGCAACTTTACAATAGTCTCCTTTATAGGCATGGAATTCACCTGAACGAGGTCTATATCCTCAGAATATCGTGGTTGTGGATTAAGAAATAATTTATGAATGGCAGTTCCTCCCCTGAAAGCTAAATTTTCGGACAGGAATGGATCATTGAAAATTTCAACCAATGCCTTGCAAATTACCAGGTCTTGCTCAATCATATCGGTTTCCTGCCAGGGGACAAGATTACGCCATTCTCGTATATAGGCTATTGGAATCATTCGTCTATTTCAATATCAAGGTTTATAACAATTTTCCATTTTGAATCGGATGGACAGCCTTTTTCCATTTTTCCAGGTTTTAATGGCATCCTTTCCCAATTTGAATATTTATTACTCATGGCTTTATAAATTTTATTCGCTAGTTCAGTTCTCCCAATTACATTGTCAAGGATATAACCAAGTCTCTGGAGCATTACAAGAGGTACAAATGATATGAATTCTTCAGTGAACTGTTCCGGAGTCATCACTTCTGATAGCTCATAAATTACTGAAGCCGCCCTGTTTAATCCACCAATGTATTTTTCATATTGGAGTAAATCAATTGCAGTCAGTTCAGGATTAGACACAGTCACAAATCCAGATTCTGTTTTTCTCTGTACCAGGAAAGAATTGGGAATTTCTTTTCTACCTACATAGTTTATTTTAATGCCCTTTTTTGTTGTTGGCCGAAGTGGTGGCAATTGGTTCATTACAAAAAATTCCTGAGAACGTTGATGAGCTGCACCATGCAAAGCCGCAGCACTTAACAATCCCACATAATAAGGTTTCCCGGTATATTTCATTAAAGAATCAATAAACAAAAGGGGAGGCACCATACCTTTCAATGAGTATTCAGGGGTAATTATCACATAGAAACCCTTGAATACCGATACGACTTTATTCTTGGTTGAAAGTCGGCTAAGTGCCAATGTAACGGCTGTTTTTGAAACATCCTTAAATTGAGCGCATGCTTGTTCATAGGTAAAGGTATATTTCCCCTGTGCTTGTAAATTCTCAATCCAGTTTTGCAGATAATTATAGTTTCTTTCTTGTTGCATTTATCAAGTCCTTGTTTTGCGAATATAATCATAAAATGACTAATAAGACTAAGTAAAAACCTAATATTTTATAAATAAAGGATTTCGCATAAAAGTCGTTAATTTGCAAGTAATATTATAATGTAATAATTAAGGCTAAATATAGACTTGATAAATCCACATTTTTTTGTCTTCCTTCCCAACGAAACCACATTAAAAATTTACATGGCCATCCATTTAATATCAGCTAGTACAGATCAAGGCAAAACACATTTCCACATTTATTAAAGGATTCTCATACTGAGATATTCCGTATTTAAGGGATAATTAAGGAAATAACCCCTGTTTTTACATCTGTTGTAAATTCAATGTATTCAGGGGTAAAATCTAAATGGTTTTCCTCTCTTAATTTTAGGATGTTGAAAGATGCATCTTTATATAATTGATACCCTTTTGATTTTTCATTATTCGTTAATGAAAATACAACTTTACCTATCATTCCTTCCATCTTGTGTATTGTAAATGAATTACCTATTTCATTAATACGGATTCTTTTATTTACAGAGAATTTTTTATTCATGATTTTCAGTTTAGGTTAATCAAATTTACGAAACATTAAATCACTTTAAACAGAATTTAATTCAATATCTTTAATAAAAGTTATATGGAAGAACATTCTTTCGCTGCAAATTATTTATAAATAGAGTTCATGAATGATTAATGTCAGGTACGCTTATCAAGGCTGCTTTTGTTAAAACTAATGAGGTTAAACATTTCCCGCATCCGGCTTCTGACACGAATCCCATAAAGATTCTCTATCTCAGTGCTGTTCAGATTCGTGGTTATGTGGGTTATCATTCCACTGCCTACAAATAAATCATACCTGGATAGAAGTATTTCTGCCATAACGTTACAATCATTTCCATAGTATTTTAGGCTGTTTTCAGTACCCAGGTCATCGAAGCAGTAAGCTCTGGGCTTATCATGGTTAAATGAATTCCGGCTATACCGAATGATTACTTCATACCCTTCCTGGATAAACTCAAAACTTACATCCCGGCACGATTTCGTCATATACCGGGAATCCATTGGCAGAAAAAACCGCAGGATATTCATTAAGGAGGTTTTACCACAACCTACCGGGCCCGAAAGTAAAATACCTTTGTTCAGTTGGATGTTCAACCTTTCAGCGTTCTCCTTATCCCGAATGACATAAATAAGCAACTTAAACAAAAGCTCACGATCTTGGTAATGAATGTTAAAATGTTCCCCATAAAGCTCTTTTCCTTTGCGTTCCATCCATGCAAGGCATTTTTCAAAACTCAATTGTCCGTTTTCACTATAAAGGTTCTCCATAATCCTTATGAGTATTAAGGTTCGTTGAATTCGGTATTTTTGGTTTTGCATATTTTTCTGCATTAAGCATCCAGTTGTGTGCAGCTGCCGTCCAGTTTTTCATGGACGATTTTCCACCCACTTTCCATCCGTTGGCTTCAAAGTGGTAATAAAATTTTCGACCTTCCTTTTCCAGGTAGTTTTCAGCTAAAAAGAATTCCAGGACTTCCTGGAGGCTGGGTGCGTTGAAAACCTTTTCTTTTTTTGGCGCAACTTTTTTTCTTTTCAAGATTTCAGTGTTAGACTTTTTATTCCCTTCCATTTTTTTTAATTCACCGGAATTTTCCTTTTCAGAATTTTGAGCTTGTTTTTTTTCCTCTCCCAATGTTTTAATAATGTTTGTATAATTACTATTTATATTAGAGTGCAATATTGCACAGGTACCTATGTCGAAATTGCACCGCTCCTGTGATGATATTGCACAGGTACCTATGTCATTTTTGCACAGGTCGGGTGCATTATCTGCATAGGTACCGGCATCATCTTTTTGATTTGTATCGAAAACGGCCATGTTTACATAACTTCGCTGCTTTGGGGAATACGAAGGTGTGTACTTAATATAGCCCCATTTGTGAAGTTCATTAAGGCAACGATATAATGTATGATTTGAACCAATTTTACTATACCTCATTAAAACTGGTCGGTTGACGAAAACGGATTTTTTAAACCGGTTCATGTTCCAGAACTGGAACAAAGCATGGTACAGGCTGATATGGGAGGCAGTCAGCCTGTCGTCAACAGCAGCTTTCAAATAAAATGCTGAAAGTTGCCTGATATAATTCATACCATTTTTGAATTAAGGTATTGGAATCAGAACCTAAGCTGCTTTTTATTGTCCTGGAGTGTTTTTTGAATATCCTCATGGTCGTAGTATAGTACGCCTCCAATTTTTGTAAAAGGAAGTGTGCCATTTAATCTAAGGTTTTGAAGTGTTCCGGGAGAGATGCTTAGAAGTTTTCTGACCTCATAGGATTTCAGCCATTTTTTTGGAGATTGGCCTCCATGTTCTTTCAACAAGCGTTTAAAATCTTCTAACAGTTCGAGTTTAAGTTCCCGCAGGTCATCGGTGGTTACAATTTGTGCTGGCATACGTTTAATTTTTAAATTGTTTGAATACAAATCAAAAAATATTAATTAAGCCCATCCAGTCACAAGGGTTGCATGACCCTGATTATGAGTTTATATTTCAGACGTTTACAAGAATTAGAAATTTTATTTGGAAGGAAGTAAATTTTATAAAATGGGGCTATTTAGTTTCAATTTCATAACTTTGCCATAATTAAGAATATTTTGACATTCAAAATACGTAGCGAAAGCTATTTATCGAGCCGCAGAAAACCGCCAATTTTTCAAGCAACACTCGAAGATAAACTGCTCGCTCACGCTTTGCGTAGGCTTAGTTCATCGGTGCTGTGGGAGCTTGGCGGTGCCTTTGTGGCTGGTTGCTGATTACCCACGCATTTTTTTTTGCGAGGAAGGTTATTAAATGGGGAAGATAATGGTCGCATCATTAACAATTTTAGAAAAGCCGCTAGAGCAATTGCTTACAAGTGATGAAATTCTTGAAATGGCCAATCGGAAACAGTTTCAGAATCTGGCACAATTGCTCAAATATCCCGTTCACGAACTTCTAAATTTAGAAGGTTTTAATTATCACCTCCTGGATGAATTGATAATGATTCTAAAAGCAAACAACCTGCTGGACAAGCTAAAGGAAAACTAATTCTTTTTATTCACAAAATTGAGCATTTTAATAACCAGGTCTTTAATAGCTACCCTAGTGTTTTCCTCAATATTATAAAACCGTGTCCGTAAACTTTCGGGTGATATGGTATCAACGTGTTTAGTCTTGACAATCCCGGAAAGAAGCCTCAATACATCCCGCTGATTTGTGTTTTTGATGATTCCAACTTCAATCATTATACGAATCAGGTAGCCCAATTGTGCAACCGACATTTCGGTCTGAAACTTAAAATCAATCATTCCAGGTTTTGGATTTGTTGATTCTGCGATATGCTTTAATTTTAAAGACCGTTCCAGGTGCTCTATTTCTTCAATTATCCAAAATGAAATTTGTTCCTTAATTGGTTTTTGTTTTGGATACAATACGAGATCTGGAAATTCATGAATTTGATTAAACATTTTTAGGAACTTCGAGAGCATTTCGACCCTTCCGGTATGACTGTTAATATTTTTCGTTTCACGTTTAATTTGTTCGGTCATATATGCGTAAAAACGATAAGAGTTGAAATTAACGCATATGAGGGAAAATTTAAGGCATTCGTCAAAGGTTTTACTGCAATTCATGACCTTTTCCAGTTCTTTTAATAAGGCATCCAGGTACATAACAGCCTTGAATGAAATATTCTCATGGATGAAATTGGTTAAAAATTCAGAGATGGGTTTAAGAGCTATATCCAATAATTCGCATTTGGCATCTTTGGCATTGGTTATTATTTTTTCAAGTCTTTCTTCATATTGTCGGGCAGCTCTTTGTTTGAATGTTACTGTTGCATCAGCATAAAAGTCAAAATAATTTTTGTATTGGGATGCCATGAAATTCAACAGGTCGATATGGTATTCCCTTATTTGGATATATTTATCCAAAAGACCTGGGTAATTCTGAATTGCAATATTGTCATTATATCCGGAGATGGTGTTAACCAGAAAGCTTAAGCGTAACTGAAGGTTTTGAATATATGTTTTGGCCTTCCTTTCATTATTTAAAGAAAAAGTGGTACATATTATACCCCGTTGTATTTTATCTCTTTGGATTCTGGCAATAGTCTGCCATTGTTCAAGTCTTTCTTCCGTAATAGAAAACCCCGAACCATTAGGATTAATTTCGTCCAGGATTAAATTATCAAGGACTTCAAGCTCATACTGCTTAGCATGGTCTATTGCACTTTCCAATCAGGCCTGTAAATTAATGTAAAAAACAAACCGTCAACACTTCATTTATGATCATCATTCATTGACGGATACTCCTGGAAGCACTGACGGTATGTAATTTGTATAACGGATTAAATATTGAATTATTATATTATGTCACCCTCAGCTTGTGCTTACCGCCTTCAATTTAGCACTATCACTATATTTCTGACTCTTAACTGAACTAAGTTTTTCCCGTAACTGCCTCATGTCATCGCTAACCTTCCTTTCAACCACTTTTGCATAAATCTGTGTTGTTTTAATACTGGTATGCCCAAGTAATTTCGATACAGTTTCAATGGGCACGCCATTTGTAAGGGTTACGGTAGTTGCAAAAGTATGTCTGGCAATATGAAAGGTCAGATTCTTTTCTATACCACAAACATCAGCTATTTCTTTCAAATAAGAATTTAATTTCTGATTGGAATAGGTTGGCAAAATTTTACCCTTGGAAATGACTGTGGGATGGGTTTTATATTTTTCAACAATTTCCAACGCTTTTGGGAGCAAAGGTATCCGAACAGGCTGATCGGTCTTTTTACGACAGGTGGTGATCCAAAATTCCCCATCAATCCCCAAGGTCAGATTCTGGGGTGTTAAATTATAGGCATCGATGTATGCTAAACCGGTATAACAACTGAAAACAAACAGATCTTTTGTATGTTGCAGCCTCACAATGGAAAATGTTTTAGCTTCAATGGCTTCCAGTTCCTCTGGGGTAAGGAAATCCCTGTCCTTGCGAATAAATGTTGGTTTAAACTTTAAGAAAGGGTCTCTTTCCAGCCATTCATTCTTAATAGACAGGTTAACTACTTTTCGCAATCGTTCTATGTGTTTCATGATAGTATTTTGGTTGCATGGCTTTTTCGGGTCAAGAGGTTTATTTTCCCGCATAAATTTTTCAAAGCCAACCAAAAACTTATAACTAAGTTGTGAGAGGTAAATATCAGAAGTTCGAAGAACCTCCTTAATATAAAGCTCGAAATAGCGTTTAGTGGTATAGTAGTTTTTCAGAGTACCCCATTCCAGGATATTTTTCATTTCCTGGTTATGATAGTCGAAAAGACTCATGAGAGAATGTTCTTTTTCTTCAATTCCCAGAAATTTGTTTTTTATAAGTTCAGCAGTAATGAGTTGCTTTTTTAACTGCAACTGCTGGTAACCTTCAACCATCCGACTACGGATTTGTTCCAGGAAGGTGTTCAACATTCTTATTTCATCGCCCTTGCCTTTGGCCATTCCCTTGCCAAAGCTCCAGTTGGAAGTATCAATATCCTTCTTAATAGATATTTCCGTACGTTTACCATCCACGGTAATCCTTGCATAAATAGGAGCTTTACCATTTTTTTCCTTTTGTCTTTTCAGATAGAAGACAATCCCGAAAGTGTTCATTTTGTTCATACCAAATACATTTTAGTTGTTAATAATTCAATTTGGTATGCCAGGTCACCTGTAACCACCCAAAATGACCTCCAAAAAAGACTAAAAACACCTAAAAAATATTCACCAACGAATTGTATATAAATTAATTACAAGCAATTCGGTGACCCAAAGATAAAATTAATTTTAGGTAACCGAATAGGTCACAAATACATTGGTTTTAATTGATTCGATTTTGTATGAGAAAAAATAAAAAAGCCCGTAAATCATGCGATTCACGAGCTTTTGTTGGGATTTGATTCCCTTGTTGTCGGGGTGGTGCGACTCGAACGCACGACCACCTGCTCCCAAAGCAGGTACGCTAACCAACTGCGCTACACCCCGTTTCATTCACCGAAGCCTTGGCGTAGGCGAAAAATAATATCTTATTATTTAAAAATCGCTTACAATTAAGGTCGCCAAAGATAGAAAAAATTTTCCTCATGATAAAAACAAAATAAAAAGAGGGTGAAAAAATCACACCCTCTTCTGCTTATTTTTTATTAAGATCCTTTCTATCGCCCTGTATCTACTTCACATACTCAGCCTCCCTCAAAAACTCCAGGCTCTTCCGCACGCTTTCCAGCGGTGTGAAATTATACTTCTCCACTTCCACAATGTAATACTTCATACCCGATAATTCTGCCCTGGCAAATATCGGTTCAAAATCAATTTTCCCGCTTGCTCCCACTTCTGCTTCATCTTTTACATGCCATAACTCAAACCTTCCGGGGTATTTCTCAAAATACTCCAGTGGATCCTTGCCTCCCTCAATAATCCAGTAAAGATCCATCTGGAACATCACTTTATCAGGATCTGTATTTTTCACCATGAAATCATAAATAATCTCCCCTTCCAGTTCTGCAAATTCCCTGGCGTGATTGTGATATCCAAAGCGTATCCCCTCAGCGTTGCATTTCTCCCCGATTAAATTCAGGTAGTCGCAGGTAGCCTTTAATGCTTCAATACTCTCAAAGCTGTTTTTCCCCAATCCGGGTACAACAATATACGAAACACCGGCTGCTTTATGGGCGGCAATGCATTGGTTCCACCATTCCATGGCTTCGTCCCATTCCTCTCCTTCCGGTAATCCCCTGCCTGTATGGGAACTTAAATATTGCATCCCGTGTGACTCAACCAGTGCAGTAAATTCAACAGGATCCATCCCGTAAAACTGTCCATTGCTGTAACCGGCAGTTTCAACAAATTTATATCCCATTTCTCCCACTTTTGCAATTGTACCGGCAGGATCTACCTTCATATCCTCACGAACTGAATATAATTGTAAACCAATAAATTTTTCATTTATTTTCGGGACACAGGAATTTATTCCGAATACTAATACAAATGAAAATAAAAATAATTTGGATAAATGGAGAAAACTCGTTTTCATTTCAATATTAATTTATTAATTATTAATAAACAGACACTCTGCCAACAGCGAATAAAACTGAATGATCATAGGGGATGATCTATCCGTGGTATTTAGATTTTTAGAAATATGAATTATTGTTTATTATAGATGCACGGTATTGTGTGTTGCTTGCTTAAGGCAGGGCATGCCCTGCCACTACCCCTACCCCTACCCATACTCTCATACTCTCATCCCTCCCCGCTCACATCTCCCCTCTACTTATTTTCCTTCGGCTTCCCTCCGGGATGCGCAATACTATCCCTCATTTGTGTATCCGCATCAATATTCTTCATACGGTAATAATCCATAATACCAAGGTTTCCGCTTTTAAAAGCATCAGCCATGGCAAGAGGTATCTGGACTTCTGCTTCAATAACTTTTGCCCTTGCTTCCTGGGCTTTGGCTTTCATTTCCTGCTCAAGTGCAACAGCCATTGCTCTTCTTTCTTCAGCTTTGGCCTGGGCAATATTTTTATCAGCATTGGCCTGATCCATCTGAAGGACAGCTCCAATATTTTTACCAATATCTATATCGGCAATGTCTATGGATAAAATTTCAAAAGCTGTGCCTGCATCCAGTCCTTTTTCCAGCACTACCCGGGAAATAAAATCAGGATTTTCCAGTACTTTCTTATGATTGTCGGCTGAACCGATAGAAGAAACAATACCTTCCCCTACCCTGGCAAGAACGGTTTCTTCACCTGCACCACCCACAAGTTGTTTAATATTTGCCCTGACAGTAACCCTTGCTTTTGCAACAAGCTGAATACCATCTTTGGCAACTGCAGTGACGGGCGGTGTGTTAATGACTTTAGGATTTACTGACATCTGAACAGCCTCAAATACATCCCTGCCCGCAAGATCAATAGCGGTAGCCATTTTGAAGGTAAGATCAATATTGGCTTTGCTTGCTGAAACGAGCGCGTGAACAACTCTTTCTATATGACCCCCGGCAAGAAAATGAGCCTCAAGTTCATTACGGGATAAGTCAATACCCGCTTTTGTTCCTTCAATCAATGCCCTGACAATAATACCGGGAGGGACTTTCCTCCATCTCATGAAAATGAGCTGAAGAAGACTTATCCTCACTCCTGAAACAAGAGCCTGGAACCACAGACCAATGGGAATAAAATAAAAAATGATCCACAGGCCTATGATAGAAACGACCACAATAATAATCCATGATAAATTCGGTTCCATAGTAATTTTATTTAATTGGTTTAACAATAAGCTGAGATCCGGTAAGTTTAACTACCTCTATTTCAGTATGAGGATCAATATAACCGGAAATTGATTTCCCTTCCATTACAATGTCGTTTACTCTTACTTTCCCTACCGGACCAAGACGCGTAATTGCTTCCCCCCTGTCTCCTGCTTTTATTGATCCTTCATCCGGTACTTCGTGACTTGTACCATCAATTTTTGTGTCAAGCATCACTTTTTTCCATGTGCGTGACCGTAAAACAATTGCCAAAACAATTACTGATAAAAACAAAGTTACTCCAAGGGTAATTAATCCCATAGTAACGCCATATTTGGCAAATGCAAGATATATCCCCCACCCGGTAAGCACTACGCCGCCGATTCCGGCTATGGTAACCCCCGGTATTAATAAAAATTCAACAAGAAAAAGAAATATACCAAGGATAATTAAAAGAATAACACCAGCCATAATATTTTTATTCAATTGTTGATATTAATCCCCTTTTACTGAGCTCTGAACGCATCTGCTCCAGAGTTCCCAGATCACCAGTCTTTACTTCACTTCTACCTTTATAATGTGCAATAATGGCACATTGTTCAGCCTGAATCCCGGTATGATTGCAAACTGCTATTAGACTTTCAATTACATAATCAAAGGTATTAACATCATCATTAAATAACAAAAGTATATGGGAATTATTTAATTCATTCTCCCGACTGTTTTTTAACAAAGGTTTGTCATGTGATTTTCCGGTCATAATCTGACTGATTGTAGTTTTCAAATTTAACAAATTTATTTGGCAATGACAAAGGGGAATAATTATTTATAAGGGATCAAGGGGATCGAGGGATCAAAGGGATCGAGGGATCAAAGGGATCGAGGGATCAAAGGGATCAAAGGGATCAAGGGGATCGGGGGATCGGGGGATCAAGGGGATCAAGGGATCGAGGGATCAAGGGATCAAGGGATCGAGGGATCGGGGGGATCGAGGGATCAAGGGATCGAGGGATCGGGGGGATCGAGGGATCAAGGGATCGGGGGGATCAAAAAAAAAGTTGTGTGGATAACGCAGTTTTTTTATCTTTTTCCCATTAATGTGCATAACATTTAAAAATTATTTTTATGCAGGCTAAAATAAATTCACATAAAGATTTGGAAATATGGAAAAAAGGAATTGAATTGGTTGTAAAAACATACCAACTTACAATGAAATTTCCCAATGAGGAAAAATTCGGATTAGTTAATCAAATGCGAAGAGCATCGGTTTCTGTTGTTTCAAATATCGCTGAAGGGGCAGGAAGAAAATCAACTAAAGAATATATTAATTTTCTTTATGTTTCTATTGGTTCACTTTCTGAACTTGATACCCAGTTTATCATTGCACAAAAACTTAATTACCTCACAGATATCGATCTTTTACTTCAGGAAATAAAAGTATTAATGCTTATGACAATAGTTCGTTAAACTTTTAGGCGGCAATAGTGCCGTAATATATAAGTTCTTTGACATAATTTTGATTTTTGATAGAGTATGGGTAAATACCGAACACGTCAAAAAATCGATTCAACAGTAACATG
>Ga0209163_1000472_pt1 | contig 73809 bp, 75 predicted proteins | sample MTBAKSrepl2MetaG_FD_187457 | JGI IMG/M metagenome (GOLD analysis project Ga0209163, IMG submission 187457) | Enrichment culture microbial communities om Arthur Kill intertidal strait, New Jersey, USA, that are MTBE-degrading - MTBE-AKS2 (Arthur... | ecosystem: Environmental > Aquatic > Marine >...
TCTCGGGCTTCCTGGACGCCCTCGACGGGACCCTGGCCCGCCTGGCGGGAAAAACATCCCGTTTCGGGGCCTTTTTCGACTCCTTCATGGATCGATACTCCGAGGCGGCCCTCTTTTTCGGGATTGCCTGCTGGGCCACGTTTGAAAACCGGCACGATATGGTGCTCCTGGTGATCCTTTCCCTGGTGGGATCCGTCATGGTCAGTTATGCCCGGGCCCGGGCCGAAGGATTGGGGATTGCCTGCAACGTCGGGCTTTTTTCCCGCATGGAAAGATTCATTGTCCTGATCGGGGCCCTTTTGTCGGGACAGCTTTTCTGGGGACTCCTTTTCCTTGCCCTGATGGCCAACTTCACCGCCTTCCAGCGGCTCTTCCACGTGGCCAAGGAATCGCGGGCCGGAGAACCCCTTGCCGGCCCTTGAGAAAGACCTTTGCAAAACGGGCATTTTTTTGCTTGACAAAACCGGCCGGAATCAAATAAAATTATAAGATTAATCCGATGGACCGGACATGTTGCGGAGTTTTTTCCGCTTTGGAAACGATCAATTTCGGTGAGAGAAAAAGGAGTATTCAAGTTGAAGGGTTATACGAAGAGCGCCAAAAAGACGGAAAACCCGGGAAAATGGTATGTGGTGGATGCCAATGGTGTGGTTCTCGGAAGGCTGGCATCCGTGGTGGCAGCCCGTCTCCGGGGAAAGCATCACCCCCTGTTCACCCCCCACGTGGATATGGGGGACCACATGGTCGTCATCAATGCGGACAAGGTCGTTTTGACCGGGAAAAAGCTTGCCCAAAAACGATACTACCGCCATACCGGATATATCGGGGGACTCAAGACCACCACGGCGAAAACCCTTTTGGAAAAGCGTCCCGAAGACATTGTGCGCTTCGCCGTCAGGGGGATGCTCCCGAAAAACCGGCTGGGGCGGGCCCTCTTCAAGAAACTCAAGGTGTATGCCGGAGAGGAACACCCCCACACGGCACAGCAACCCGAGCCGCTTTCCATTCAACAGTGAACGAAAAAGGACGATACATGGAACAGGAAAAGGTATTTTACGCCACCGGAAAACGAAAGACCGCCACGGCCCGGACGTGGATGCGCCCCGGAAGTGGACAGATCCTCGTGAACGACAGGGCTCTGGAAGACTACTTCCCCATCGGATCGGCCAGGGTCGTTTTGACAAAACCCTTGATTTTGACCAATACCCGTGGAACCTTTGATGTCAAGGTCCGGGTTCAAGGCGGCGGGATCACCGGACAGGCGGAAGCCATCCGCCACGGCATCACGCGGGCCCTCATCCAGGCCCAGCCGGAACTCCGCGGGCCCTTGAAAAAGGCGGGTTTCGTGCGGCGGGATCCCCGGATCAAGGAACGGAAAAAATACGGCCAGCGGGGGGCACGCGCGCGCTTCCAGTTCTCCAAGCGCTAAACCGCTCAGGCGTTTCTTTAAAAGGGATCCGGAAAACCGGATCCCTTTTTTTTCGGTTTTTCCGGGTGGATGAATCCGCCGGCATCATATCACGATGACGTCTTCTTCGAAACGGGTGAGGGGTTCGAGTCCGTCGGGCGTGACCAGAAGGGTGTTTTCAACCCCCACCACGCCGGCATCCGGCATGACCAGTTTGGGTTCCAGGGCCAGTGTCATTCCGGCGGCAAGGCGCTGGGCCTGGCCATCGGCCAGGAACGGATATTCATCCAGTTCCAGCCCGACGCCGTGTCCCACAAAGCGGATCCGGCGGTCGTCGGCGCCCATGAAGTGATCTTCCACGCCGTGCCGGCGCACGAAGGCCACGGCCTTTTCCCAGAGGTCTCCGGCCGGAACCCCCGGTTTGGCGGCCTGGCGGATTTCCCCGGACAGGGCCAGCATCAACCGGTGCCGGTCGTGGAGCCGGTCGGGCAGCCGGCCCAGGGAAAAGATGCGGGCGTGATCGGCCAAATATCCGTTATAGGCGAAGACATAATCCACAAGGACCGGTTCGTGCCGCTTTATTTTTCGAAACCCCGGCCCCTGGGCCACAGCCGGGCTGAGCCCCCGGCCGCCGGTGGGAGAAGACAGATAACTGGGAACCGCGGCCGCAGGGCCCGACATGAGGTGCCCGTAAAAGAGTTCGCTCCCCCACAGCCGCATGCGGACGATCCCCTGGTGGCCCAGTTTCCGGGCGACGGCTTCGATCTTTCCGGCCAGCTCCACTTCCGTCATGCCTTCGCGCAGGATGTCCGGAACGCTTTGCGCCACCTGGTCGGCCAGTTGGGCGGCCCGGCGGATCATGGCGATTTCGGTTTCGGACTTGACCGCCCGCAAGCGCCGCACGGCAGGGGAGATATCCGTCAACACCGCCTTTTCAAAAAGACGCTGATAGGTCAGATACATGTTTGCCGGGATGACATCGAGTTCCAGTCCGAGGACCCGGGGCATCGAAACACCGGCGGTTTTTAAAATCCCGGGAATCTCTTTGGGATTGTTCAAGGGGACCACGGTGTCGATGCAGGCCTCGGAAACGGCGCGTGCCGTGTTCTTGTGAACCATGAGGATCGGATTCCCCCGGGCGGGCACGAAAAGATGGCCGTTTTGCACGGTCCGGGAAAAATAGAACAGATCCGCCTTTTGAACGATCAGGGCGCCGTCGATGCCCGAGGATAAAAGATGCGCCTGAAGGGCGCCGACACGTTCATCCGTTTCGGAAGCAGGGTTTTTCGGGGATTCGAAAGTCAAGGAGTTGTTTTCCCTCCCGTATCAAGAAAATATCCGCGTGTTGCCATTAAAACGTTTGCGCAAATAGAACAGGCTTTGGAAACGGAGTCAAGGATTTTGGAATTCCTGCCGGCGGTTTCTTGAAATGCCGCCGGTTCTTGTATAAAAGAAAGCGGATTATCCTCGACCGGAAAAGGATTAAACACATGGAGCGGATGGAATATTTCATCCGGCGGATCCTCCTGGTGGGGCCCACCTTCATCGGGATCACCGTCCTGTGCTTCGGCCTCATCCAATTTGTTCCCGGGGGTCCCGTGGAGCAAGCCATCATGCAGATGAAGGGGATCGGCACGGGAGAAGGCGCCCAAGGGACCGGGTTCCAGGCCTCTGTTTCCGAAGAACAGCGAAAGGCACTGGAGGCCCACTTCGGATTCGACCGGCCCTTCCATGAACGCTACTGGAAATGGCTGGTGGTGGACCGGTTGGGGATGCGGATGGAATCCTACAAGTATCCCAACAAGACCACCTGGCAGCTCATCGCGGAACGGTTTCGCGTCTCCCTTGTCTTCGGTGTCACCGGTTTCATCCTTTCTTATCTGGTCTGTATCCCCTTGGGTATCCACAAGGCCCTGCGGCATCAAAAGGTCTTCGACCTGGTCTCCAGTATCGTGGTCTTCACGGGATACGCCATCCCGCCCTTTGCCTTCGGGATGGTCCTGAAGATGCTTTTTTGCGGTACGGTGGAGGGCTTCTGGGATTTCTTCCCGGTGACAGGGTTCCACTCGGAAGGGTTTGACGATTTCACCCTCTGGGGAAAGGCGGTGGACATCGCCTGGCACATGGCGCTTCCCGTGCTCTGTTATGTGATCGGAAACTTCGCGGTCCTCACCCTGTTGATGAAAAACTCCCTCCTGGAACAGATCGGCAAAGACTATATCCGGACCGTCCTGGCCAAGGGGGGGAGTTTTTCCCGGGCGGTGTGGGGGCACGCCTTCCGCAACGCCCTGATTCCCATCGCCACCGGCTTCGGTTCCATCCTCACGGTCATGTTCGCCGGATCGGTCATCATCGAGCAGGTCTTTGAAATTCCGGGGATGGGCCGGCTGAGCCTGGAGGCCATCGTGGGGCGGGACTATCCGGTATTCATGGGGATCCTTTCACTGACCTCCATTTTCGGCCTGATCGGAAATATTCTTTCGGATTTTGCTTATGTCCTCATCGATCCGAGAATCCATTTCCGCAAGAACTGACCGCTGCCATGACGCAAACCGCCACGGCCCGGCCGGGGGCCTGTTGAGACCGGAAGATGTTTTATCGCATTAAAAACCCCGTCACCCGGAAGCGGCTGGCCCGCTTCAAAGAAGTCCGGTACGCCTGGATTTCCTTCTTGATCCTTTGCGGCCTTTACCTGGTCAGCCTGGGGGCGGAACTCATCTGCAACAACAAACCCCTGATGGTCCGTTTCCAGGGAAGCCGCTATTTTCCGGTCTTTTTCTTCTATCCGGAAGAAACCTTTGTAAAGGGGGGAAGAAAGACGCGCCCCGATTACAAGGCCCTTGCCGGGATGCCGGAATTCAGAGACGATCCTTCCAATTCCATGGTCTTTGCGCCCATTCCCTACGGCCCCTATGAGAGTGTGGATCCCGCATCCATTGCGGTCTCCGAGGATGTCACCGCACGGCTTGTGCCCATGCCGGCCGTGGGATCCGTGAACGTGGACCGTACCTTTTCCATCGTCCGGTCCCGGGCGTTCGAATCCTTTGCCGGAAAACCGGAAGGCGCCGTTTCGGGAAAGGACCTCCGAAAGATTCAGCCCTTGACACCGGGCATCATCGCGGCGGTGGAAACCCGCTTTGAAAACGCGCCGGCCCCGTCGGTATCGGAAAAGATCCGGGATGACAGCGGCCGGACGATCCAGGTCTTTCTTTCCCGCTTCGAACCGCGGAAGGCGCCGCTCGAAAGCGTCCGCCTGATCTTCAGGGAAATGTTGTCTTCTTCCGAGGAAAAACCGGTGAACATCCGCTTCACGCAACAAAACGGCACCCTGGACCCGGCTGAAGACGGATCCGCCTTGATGCCGGCGTTTTCCCCCGAAGACCGCACCCGGCTTCTCGAACAGGCCCAAAACCGGCTCCTCGGCCCCGTGGAGCCCTTTTCTCTCACCGCCCAGGGGCGTCGATTCCGGGTGGAAATTTCCAAGGAAGAGGTGCGCTTTCCCTACCCGCCGGTTCAGGGGCACTGGATGGGGATCGATGCCGCGGGAAGGGATGTTTTGGCGCGCATCCTCTATGGATTGCGGACCTCCCTGACCTTCGGCCTCCTGCTGGTGGCGGGCTCCATGGCGCTGGGCATCTTCGCCGGTGCCGTCCAGGGGTATTACGGCGGGGTGCTGGATATCACCGCCCAGCGGCTCATCGAAATCTGGAGCGCGCTGCCCTTTTTATACATCATGATTCTCATGGGATCCGTCTACGGGAGAAGCTTTTCCCTTTTGCTTTTCTGCTACGGTCTTTTCAACTGGATCGGCATCTCCTATTATGTACGGGGTGAATTTTTACGGCTCAGGCGCCAGGCCTTTGTGGAAGCGGCCCGGTGCATGGGCATATCCACCTCCAAGATCCTGTTCCGGCACATCCTTCCCAATGCCCTGGTTCCGGTCATCACCTTTTTTCCCTTTTCCCTGGTGGGGGCCATCGGCGCGCTGGCCGCCCTCGATTACCTGGGGTTCGGCCTCCCGCCGCCCACACCGAGCTGGGGGGAGCTATTGTTTCAGGCCCAGCAGTATCGATGGGCCTGGTGGCTGATTCTGTATCCTTCCGGCGCGCTTTTTACGGTGATGCTCCTGGGGGTATTCATCGGGGAAGGGGTGCGCAACGCCTATGACCCCAAACGATTCGCCCGCATGGAGTGACCGGAGTGACCATGAATCGCCTGCTCGAGGTGACAGACCTGACCGTATCCTTTACCACCGACGAAGGCACCTTCCGGGCCGTGGAGGGGGTTTCCTTCCATGTTTCCCCCGGCGAAATCGTGGGCCTGGTGGGGGAATCGGGGTGCGGCAAGTCGGTGACGGCGCTGAGCCTCCTCCGGCTCGTCCCATCCCCCCCGGGGCGCATCGAATCCGGACGGATTTTGTTCAAGGATGAGGACCTGTTACGGGTCGGGGTCAAGCGGATGCAGGAAATCCGCGGCAACGAGATCAGCATGATTTTCCAGGAACCCACGTCGGCCCTGTCTCCGTTGCATCGAATCGGGCATCAACTGGTGGAGGCGGTGCAACTGCATCGCGCGGTTTCAAAGAAAGCGGCCTGGGACATGGCAGAAGCCGCGTTGAAAAAAGTGAGTCTTCCGGATGTTTCGGAGAAGATGTTCGCCTATCCCTATGCGCTTTCCGGGGGGATGCAGCAGCGGGTCATGATCGCCATGGCCCTCCTCCTGGATCCGGACCTTGTCATCGCCGACGAGCCCACCACGGCGCTGGATGTCACGGTCCAGGCCCAGATTTTCGAGCAACTGCTGCAAATGCGGGAAATCCGCACCGCCGTGCTTTTGATCACCCATGACATGGGGATCATATGGGAAACGTGCGACCGGGTGCTTGTCATGTACGCGGCCCGGGTGGTGGAAACGGCGGAAAAGGACGCGCTTTTTAAAAATCCGGCCCATCCGTATACCCGTGCCCTGCTGGCGTCCATCCCCAGGCCGGTGCGGGACAAATCCCGGCTGCAGGTCATCCCCGGGCAAGTCCCGTCGCCGCTGCATTATCTTTCCGGTTGCCGGTTCCGGGACCGGTGCGCCTTTGCCCATGACCGGTGCGCAAATGAAGTCCCGGAATTGCGGAGCCTCGGCGGCGGCCACCGGGCCGCCTGCTTTCTGGTGAAAGGGGCGTAATGGAGCCCGGCGACCGCCATATTTTAACCATCCGGGATTTAAAGACGTATTTTCCGGTGAAACGCGGCGTCATCGCCCGGACCGCGGGTTATGTGCGTGCCGTGGACGGCGTCTCCCTGTTCATGGAGAAAAAGGAGATCCTGGGGCTCGTGGGGGAATCCGGTTGCGGCAAGACCACCCTGGCCCGGACGGTCCTGATGCTGGAAAAACCCGTTTCCGGGCAAATCCTGTTTTCCGGAAAAGATTTATTCGGTTTTCGCCGGCATGAACGCGCCGGCCTGCGGAAGCGGTTGCAGATCATCTTCCAGGATCCGGTCGCGTCCCTGAATCCCCGCATGAATGTGCTGGATATCGTCACGGAAGGGCTGGTGCAGCATGGCATGGTGGAAGGCGACCGGGAATCCCATGCCGCCCGCCTCTTATCCGAGGTGGGACTCGACAAGGATGTCCTCTATCGATACCCCCATGAATTTTCCGGCGGGCAGCGCCAGCGGATCAGCATCGCCCGGGCCATCTCCTTGAGGCCCGATTTGATCGTATGCGACGAACCCGTGAGCGCGTTGGACGTATCGGTCCAGGCCCAGATCATCAATCTCCTCCTGGCCCTGCGGGAGCGGCACGGCTTATCCTATCTCTTCATCTCCCATGACTTGAGTGTCGTGGGGTATATTGCGGATCGGATCGCCGTGATGTACCTGGGCCGGATCGTGGAGACGGGGCCTGCAGGGGACGTGGTGGAAACGCCGAAACACCCGTATTCCCAGGCCCTCCTTTCGGCGGTGCCCGCCCCGGGGGTGCATCGGAAAAAAAGGATCGTCCTGTCCGGGGAGACCCCGTCACCCATGACGCCGCCGCCGGGGTGCGTTTTTCACACCCGGTGCCCGAAGGTCATGCCTGTCTGCCGGAGGGAAATTCCCAAAGAAACGGTGTCCGGCAGGCACCATGTATGGTGCCACCTCTATTAGCGCTGGATTACGGCGTCTCCGGGGGACGCTTTTCGGCTTTTTGTCCGGCGGCCCGGGGAGGCGTGCCGGTCGGCGCCGGTGGTTTCCCCGGGGCTTTTGCTTTTAACGCCGATGCTTTCTTCTGGGCGGCGTCCATCCGGGTCTTGACCATGGCAAGCTGGTTCTTGTCGAGTTGCAGTGCCCCCGCCGCCTTGAGGTGGCCCATGGCGGTTTCCACCCCCTCGAGGGTCCCTTTCCCCAGAGCCACGTCGGCCTTGTACAGGAGCAGCATCAAGTCGAGATGCGTCAGGCGATTGTTCACCTGGGCCCGTTGATTCTCGGCGACGGCGTAAGACGCGGCGGTGGTCAGGGACCGGCGGATGCCTTCGAAATCGGGCATGCCGGAAACCTCTAAAAGACCGTCGGCCTTTTGGAGGTAGTAATCGAAGGCCAGGGTGAAGGCTTCTTCTTTTGTATATTGGCGCTTCAAGGGTTTCGGGGGCTGAACGCCGGGGAGGACCAGGATGCGCTTCTGGCCGATGGGCGCGAAGTTGCCTTTCCAGATTTCGATCCCGCCGTTGGACGAGGTTACGGCATACCGGTTTGCGTTGGAAGCGCTCACGGCGATGAGAATCAGGACCAGCAGGGCAAACCCGGCGATGCCGAATTTCATGGCCCGTTCCATGGGATCCGCTTCCCTGGGCGGCGCCGGCGGCTGGCAACCGGTGATTTCCGGTTCCGGTGGTTTCTTTTCGGGTTCAGGCGCACCAGGCGCCGGAGGGGCATCGGTCTTCACGGTTTCTTCTTTGCCTTTCGCAGTGACAGGTTCGGTGACGGGTTTTGCTTCGACTGCCGGTTTTGCGGGTTCGGCCGGCGCCGGTGGTTCGGGCGCCGGTGTGGGGGATGCAGGCGGCGGCTTTTTCGCCGGGGCTTCTTCAACAGGGACCGAAGGGGCGCCCGCAAGGTCGAATTTCTTGAACAGCAATGCCCGCAGCGCTTTGCTCTCGGCTTCGCTTTTCCCGGTGAAAAACGGGGGTGCGGTGAACGCCCGGGGTTGTTTCGTTCCCTTGGGGACAAACGGTTTTTCGGGCTGCCAGGTGTCGAATTTTTTAAAGAGCAGCGTTTTCAGGGAAGGGGCGTGTTGTTTTTTGCTCTTGGCGCTCCCTGCCTTTGGTTTTCCTGTCCCCTTGGCGGGACGGGTTTTGGCGGGGGCGCTTTTTGCCGTATCCTTGGCCTTTGGACTTGCGCTTTTCTTTTTTGTTGCGCTTTTTTTCTTGGTGGTGGATTTGACCAGGCTGTTTTTCCCCATAAAAAACCCCTTATTCGGAATGAAAATGAATGTGATGTAACCAGAAAACCGGGTCCGAATATGTATACCAAAATCCTTTTAGGCTGTAAAGATTTTTTTGGATAAACGCGTATTTCATGCGGAAACCAGGCGTTTTTTACGATCTCATTTTGGAAGATCCGTTAAAAATCCATGTCCGCACGGCTTCCGAAAGGGCGTCCATGTCCGGGATATGATCAAAGGCGATGGTCTCGTTGATGACGATGGAGGGCACCGCGGGTTTCCGGCCGCAGCATCGTGTCAGCGCGTCGAGGCGGAGGAGTCCCTCCCGGGACCCCACGTCGACCACGCTCCACTGCAGGGCGTCGGTTTTGAATTCCGGTGCGATTTCTTCCAGGATGGCGATGGCCAGGTCACACAGCATGCAGCCTTTTTGTTTGGCCACGATTTCCACATGAATCCGGGTAGCGGCCATCGGTATCCTCCTTTCGAAGCCGTCAGAATTTATCCGGCGTCCTCCGGGCCGTTGGGGTTGAGGGTGATGGGAAGCCGCAGGGAAAAGGTGGCGCCTTGCCCTTTTTCGCTTTCCAAACGAAGGGTGCCGTTCAGGGACCGGGCCATGATGAGGGCGCCGGCAAGGCCCAGCCCGTGGCCTTTGCGGGGCAGGTGCCCCGCGGTATCGGTGACCTGGACGTACTGCCGGAAGACCAGTTCGTGGTGCTTGGGATCGATGCCCGCGCCGTCATCGCTCACCGCCACCACCAGGAAATCGCCGTCCGTGTCCGCGCGGACATCGATCCGCTGCTTCCGGTGATAAAGGGCGTTTTTAAAAAGGTTCCCCACGATCTGGCGGAACCGGGTTTCATCCTGACACATGCGGATCCGGTGGACGCGCGGAGAAAGATCCAAATGGATGCCGTGTTTTCCCAGGACCTGCTGCAGTTCATCGGGCCGGTCCAGGGCGAGGGCGGCGTCCGCATCGGGTGTCAGGTGGGTCTCCAGGGCATCCAGGATCACCTGGAGGATGACCGGCGCCGGATCAAACCGGTCCGCACAGCAGATTCCGGCTTCCGACCGGCCCACTTCCAGGAGTCCGTTGAGCATCTCGCGCGCTTTCACCACGTTTCGCAGGGTCCGCTTCAAGGTGCGTTCCTGCTGGGCGGAAAGGGCCCCGAACTTGTCCTGCCGTTCCAACAGGGTGCGCACCCCCGTTTCCACGATGGCAATGGGGTCCTTCATCTCATGGATGAGAAATTGAATCTCGATCTCCCGGAAAAAATGCCTGGAAACGTTTGTTTCCGTTTGAGTCTTCGTCATTTCAGGCGTTTCCTCTATCATTTTATTTCCCGGCGGTTTTTGGTTTTTTCTTTATTTTCGGCGCCGGCGCGAACTGGATGGTGACCGTGGTCCCCCCGGATTCGATGCAGTCTTGATTTTTTCCACAAAACCGGCACGCCGCCGCATCCCCCGGACAGATGTCCGAATCCAGGGGGATGAAACGGCACCGGCGGGAGTGAACGGCGATTGCGAATCGATGCCGTTCCGAAAAAATCTTCATGCGCAAAAGGTCGAAGCCCTTTCCCCCGGCGTTGAAATCGTAAGGTTTTTTGGTGGCATACCGGGCGGTGTCATAGGTGACGAAGTGGTTTTGAAATACCAGGCGCTGTTTTTCCTCGGTCATTCCCACGCCGCAGTCGGAGACAACGAACACGGGCCCTTTGCTTTGATTTTTGACGTGGATTTCGATGCGGCTGTTGTCGGGCGTGTTTTCCACGGCGTTGCGGATGAGGCCGTCCACGGTCTTTTGGAGCACTTCCCTGGGGATCCAAACGGGCGGGGTCTTTTCATAGTGTTCGCGGATCACGCACGTTCGATGAGAAAAAAGGGGGCGGGCGGCCTTGAGGCGGCCTTTCACAAAGGTGTCCAGCCGGATCCGTTCGGGGGGGGCTTCCTTGGGACCGAACAGGGTGTCGATGCGTCTTCTCAGCCGGTCGATGAGGCGTTCGACGGTCTTTTCGTCCCCGGCATTCGGAACCGCGGCCGGGCCCGGCGTCGGGTTTTCGGTTTCCACCAACACTTCCAGTTCATCGGCGCAGGCGTCCAGCAAGGTGGAGAGCATCAAGTGGGCCGTGTATCCTTTTTCTTCAATGATATCGTCTAGTTCATATTGCATATCAAGAAGCCGGTTTAAATTTCTCTGGGCCCGGTCCAGGATGCGTTTCAGCCGGGAATCCCGGCTTTGGGCCTCAAGAAGTTTTTCCAGGAGGCTCAGGGAAGCGCTCAAGATGGAAATGGGGGTCTTGAGTTCGTGGGACAGGTGGTGGATGATGTTATCTTTGGCGCTGTTGAGGCTCTTGACTTCTTCGTAGGAGCGCTTCAACTCCTCGTTGATGCGGGCGTTTTCGATGGGGAAGGCCACGGTGCCGGCGATGGTGGTCAGAAGATCCACGTCGTCCTGGGTGAAGGTCCCCTCCTTTTTGTTGACGGCGCACAGCACGCCGATCATCCGGTCCTGGACCCAGATGGGGACATCCAGCAGGTTTCGGGTTTTATAAAGGGAGAGTTGGTCCACGATCCCGTAAAAGTCCGGATCTTTGGAGGTATCGGCGCAGATCACCGGTTTGCCGGTCCGGTAGACCCGGCCGGCCACCCCTTTTTTCAAGGGGAATCGGACCTCCTGGATCCGGCGGACCGTTTCCGTGCTTTCATAGTCGGCCACACGGAAAAAAAATTCTTTTTTCGCCTCGTCCACCATGATGACCGAAGCGCCGTCCACGTTGAGGATTTTGCGGACCTCCTGGACCACCACCGAAAGGCGCTCGTCAAGGGAGCGGAACCGGACCAGGGCCGTGGCCATGTGAAACAGGGCCTGGTTGGTCCGGGCCGCCCGTTTTTCCGTGGTGATGTCCCGGGCGATGCCCCGGAAGCCCACCCGTTCCCCCTGATCATCGAGGATGAGCTTGGAAGAGATTTCAAGGATCCGGGTTTGGCCGTCCTTGCGGATGATTTCCCAGATGATGTTGGTGATCCCTTTGCCGGTGCGGTACACCCGGTTGGTGCTCTCGAACGCCTTCTTGGCGTTTTCCGCATTCATGAACTTTCTGAAGTTTTGTCCCTGGATTTCGTCTTTGGTGTATCCGAAGATGCGGCACAAGGCGTTGTTGAAAAAGGTGAAGTTCCCCTTGAGGTCGGTTTCATAGAAGGCATCCGCCACGTCTTCGATGAAGACCCGGTAGCGGTCCTGGTGGGTCCTGGCGTCTTCCGGGCCGCGGGCGGGCGGCGTTGACGCCGCCGGTACACCCGTGCGTTTGCGCCGTCGCGGAGCGGTTTGTCGATGCGGATCGGTCATGGTTTGCTTTTTTGCGGTGCGGGAAAAATGGTTTTTTACGAAGCCATCAAAATGTATACCCAATTTATGCGGGTTTCCGCAAGCCGGAATTTGCCTTTTTGTCCGCTTCGGGATAAACGCGGTTTGTCCGGATCGGCCGGGCCGGCGGAAAAAAAGGCGGGCCACCGGTTTTAAACCGGTGATCCGCCTTCGATAACCTCGTAAATTCAACCTCCCCGCCGGTTGCAGCGGGGAATCTTTTCAGCCTTTGGGCCGCTCGTCGATGACCCGCAGGGCCTTGCCTTCGCTCCGGGTGATGGTCTTGGGCGCCAGCAGCTCCACCTTCACGCCGATGCCGATCATCCCCTGGATGTGAGCGCCGATCTTTTTTTCCACCTGTCCGCGTTTTTCTTCCCCTTGATCATAGACTTCCGGCTTGGCTTCCACGCGGACGCTGAGCTGATCCAGATGCCCTTTTTTCCGGACCACCAGGACGTACTGGGGCAGGACTTCCTCCACGTCCAGCAAAAGGGCTTCGATCTGGGACGGGAACACGTTGACCCCGCTGATGATGAGCATGTCGTCGGAACGCCCGGTGATCTTGTCCATCTTGATGAAGGTCCGGCCGCAGGCGCACGGCTCCCGGCGCAGGCGGGTGATGTCCTTGGTACGGTAGCGGATCATGGGCATGGCCCGGCGCTGGATGGCGGTGAAGACGAGTTCCCCGGGTTCCCCCAGGGGGAGGGGTTCCAGGGTAACGGGGTCCACGATTTCGGCCAGAAAATGATCTTCATTGATGTGGAGGCCGTCCTGGGCTTCGCAGTCAAAGGCCACCCCGGGGCCGCACAGTTCGGTGAGGCCGTAGGCTTCCATGGCCTTGATCCCCATGCGCTCCTGGATTTCATCCCGCATGGCCGTGGTCCAGGGCTCGGCGCCGAACACGCCCACGCGTAAGGGGAGATCCCGGATGTCTACGCCCATCTCTTCGGCCCGCTCCGCAATGGTCAGGGCGTAGGAGGGGGTGCTGAAAAGGACCGTGGAACCGAAGTCCTTCATGAGGGTGATCTGTCTTTCGGTCATGCCCGAACTGGTGGGGACCACGGCGCACCCGATCCGGGTGGCGGCCTGGTGGAATCCGAGCCCGCCGGTGAACAGGCCGTATCCGTAAGCGTTTTGAACGATATCGGTATCCCGGATCCCCGCCGCCCAGAGGTTCCGGGTCATGCACTGGGTCCACTGCTCCAGGTCTTCGGCCGTGTAAGGCCCCGTGATGGGTTTCCCGGTGGTGCCCGAGGAGGCGTGGATCCGCACCACCTGTTCCATGGGAACCGCGCACAGGCCGAACGGATAGTTGTCCCGCAGGTCGTTTTTCACCGTCACGGGGAGCGTGGCGAGATCCTGGACATGCTGAACGTCGGCGGGTTTGACGCCGTTTTCGTCCAGTTTTTTCCGGTAGAAAGGAATCTTTTCATACACCCATTCCAGGGTTTCCTTCAGTTTTTTCAACTGAAATGCTTGTAGTTTTTCCACGGGCATGCATTCGAATTGATCCTCCCAGGGCATTTCCTTCCTCCTTGGCTGATGTTGGTTCCGGATATCCCGGCACTTATTGTGCCGCGGCCGAAAATCCCAGTTCAAAGGCGTTCAAGTTCACTTCCGTAAAGGCTTTTTTCGTCTTGGTGTGAATGACGGTCTTCACCTGGTCCGCGGCCAGCGGCACGGTCTGCGTCCGGATCAGCGCCCCCAGGAGCACCATGTTCACGGCCATGACGTTTCCGGCCTGTTTCGCCAGCTCCGCCGCGTTGAAGGCGATGAGTTTCCGGGTTTTGGCGCCGATGAGATCCTGGAGTTGCTTCAGGTCCGGGTAGACCCCTTTCCCGATATTGACGGTGAAGGGCATGAGCGGGGAAAGGTTCGTGATCACCAGGGTGCCGGCGTTGCATTTATTCAGGGCGCGGAGGGTTTCCGACGGCTCGAATCCCACCAGGACGTCGGCTTCGCCGTCGGAGATGATGGTGCTTCGGGCATCCCCGAACACGATGGCGGACTCCACCACGCCGCCCCGCTGGGCCATGCCGTGGATTTCGCTCATGCGGATGGGGATATCCGCCGAAAGGGCCGCTTCTCCCAGGACCTTGGAGGCCAGCAGGTTCCCCTGTCCCCCCACCGCTACGATGATGACTCGCGTTGTCTTCATTGGGTCCAATCCTGTTTGTTGAAATGGGTTAACCGTTAAGTTTTTGCCCCGAAGGCCCGCGGGGGACCTTCATGCCGATGCCTTTTCCGCCTTGACCGGGAGGATGGCGTTTTCCGGGCAGATCTGCGCGCAGACCGCACACCCCGTGCACAGGTCCGGGTCGATGTTCACTTTCCCGTCCCAGACGAAAAAGGCCGGGCAGGCGATGCTCAGGCAATCCCGGTGATTTTTGCACTTCTCGGTGACGCGGAAGGGTTTCCCTTTGGCCAGCCCCAGGCTTTTGGCGTAAAGGACGCACATCTCCTCGGAAATGACCACGGAGACGCCTTTGAAGTTGACGGCCTCCCGGATGGCCTCGATGCTTTTATTCACCCGGTAGGGCTTGATCTTGACGACAAAGGGGACGCCGAGGCCTTTGACGACGTTTTCGATGGAAAGGCGGCCGTAGCCGTTCAGGTGGATCAGCCCCATGTCCACGCCGGGATGGGGCTGGTGGCCCGTCATGGCCGTGGTCCCGTTGTCGAGGATCACCAGGGTCAGATCGTGGTTGTTGAAGATGGCGTTGATGAGCCCCGGGATGCCCGAGTGAAAAAAGGTGGAATCGCCGATAAAGGAGATGACTTTCCGGTCCGTGGCCTTGGAAAAGCCCCCGGCCGTCCCCGTGGATGAGCCCATGCACAAGAGGAAATCGGCCATGGAAAGGGGCGGAAGGACCCCCAGGGTGTAGCAGCCGATGTCCGTGGGATAAACGGTCTCCATCCCTTCCACGGCTTTCTTGACGGCGTGGTAGGTGGCCCGGTGGGAACACCCGGCGCAAAGGGTCGGCGGCCGGGCCGGGACTTCCGGGGCATCCGCGACATCCACGGCGGCCGGCCGGGAGTAGGGGATTCCGAAATACGCGGCGATGCGTTCCCGGACCATTCCCGGGTCGAACTCGTAAAGCCGGGAAAACAGCGTTTCCCCTTTTCCGCGGATCTCCACCGTGTTTTGGTCCTCCTGGGCAAAGGCCTTCACGGCTTCTTCCATGTAGGGTTCCCCTTCTTCCACCACCAGGACCTTTTCACAGCCCTTGAGGAAGCCCTTGACCAGGGATGCCGGCATGGGATGGGAAAAGCCGATGCGCAAAATCTTGACTTTCCCGGCGATGTCGAGATCCTTCACGGCGTCTTTCACATAGGCATGGCTCACGCCGTTGCAGATGATCCCCCAGGCCCCGTCGCCTTCCGTGAAGTTCAAGTGCGATTTTTCGGAAAGGCCTTGGGCCTGTTGGATATGTTCCAGGAGTTTGACGTGCAGCTTCCGGGAGACCGCCGGGACGGTGACCAGGTTGAGGGAATCCTTTTTGAAGTCCCCCTTGACCGTCCGGGGGCGCATGGGGCCCAGGGTGACCACGGCGGTGGAGTGGTTGATGCGGGTGGTGGTCCGGATGATGACCGGTTCCTGGAGCTGTTCGGAGATGTCGAAGGCATACGGGACCAGGTCCTTGGCCTCTTCCACCGAAGACGGCTCCAGCACCGGGAGCCCGGAGAGTTTGCCGTAATACCGGTTGTCCTGCTCGTTCTGGCTGGAAAACATGTAGGGGTCGTCCGCGGTGAGGACCACCATTCCCCCCTTGACCCCCACGTAGGCCAGGGTCATGAGGGTGTCGGCGGCCACGTTGAGGCCCACGTGCTTCATGACCGCCATGCTGCGGAGGCCGCAATTGGCCGCGGCGGCGGCGGTTTCGAGGGCGACTTTTTCATTGGTGCTGTATTCGAAGTAAAGGTCGCTTTCCTGGGACATCTGGAAAAAATTCAGGGAAATCTCCGAAGAGGGCGTCCCCGGGTATGTGCTGGTGAAGGCCACCCCGCCTTCGATGGCTCCCCGGGCGATGGATTCGTTGCCCAAAAGGAGCAGTTTTTCGCCCACCTGGTCCGATAATAGCTTGTGCATGGTCCTTTCCTTACCTTGTGCGGGTTGACCGGAACGCTTCCCTTGAAGCCCCGCCTTTTAAGGCGGAGTCGAGGGAAGCTCTCTTAAAATAAACACTTTCCTTGCCGGGGAGCCCCGCGCTTCAGAGCGGGGGGCTCCCCCTTGCATGAATCGCGCGAAAACAGTTTCAAACCGGCGGGAAACCGATCTTGTCGAGTAAAAGCTACATTACAGCTACAATACAGTTAAGTCAAGAAAATTGTCGTCAATCTTCATTTTCTTTTTCCGCGGTGAGGGCGGCCAGGAAGGGCCCCGGGGGTTCGGTGACCGGGACATCGGGGCGGAGCGCGGCCAATTCGTTGAGGGCTTCCCGGATCTCCTTGGAGCCGCGCGCGTATACGGCCTGAACGGTTTCCATGTCCCGCTTCACGTTCCCCGTGGAGAAGCGGCCGGCGGTCTTTTTCAGGTAGGAAAGGACCGGTTCCCGCACCGCCGCCCAGGTATCCCGGCGGCTCTGATTTTCTTTGGAGGTGAGGGCATCCATGTTTTTAAGAGCTTTCCGATGGAACCGGTCCCGCAGCAGCTTCATGACCGCGGCCAGCCACACGAGCATCAGCGCCGTGGCCCCGCCGGCGCCCACCAGGAGCATGAGGTAAGGGTCTCCCAGCCCGGTGTAGGCCGCCAGGAAAGAAACCCCCGCCGCGGCCCCGGCCGCGCTGAGGAAAAGGCCCGCCAGCACCTGCTTGAAGGCCGCCTTCCGGGATTCCCGGCGGTAGCTCAAAAGGGCTTCCAGGAAATGGCTCAAGCGCTCGCTGTGGGTCTCCACGAAGGTGGCCAGGTTGTCCAGGCGGTACCGGGGCGCTTCGAGGACGGCGTTTTTGAGATCTTCCCGCTGGTTCTCCAGGTATTTGAGGTAGCCCGTCTCCCGGTCCTCCCGGTGCGACTTTGCGGCCACCACACGGGGTGAATAAGTCAAATGGATCATGGGGATGTCTTTCCGTCCCGTGATCTGGGAAAGGTTCCAGCACAGGGTCCCGTAGACGCGCAGCAGGTCGTTCAGGGAGCCGCACTCGTCGATGCGGTTGAGGACAAAGAGGATCCGGTCCTCGAAGGTGCGGGAGGGAAGGGTATCCCGGAGGCTGGTGTGGGTCTCCCGGACGGTGCCGGCCTTGTGGGGGTCGAAAAGGACCAGGATCAGGTCCGCGATCTGGGCGAGGTCGCCGATGACTTCTTGGTAATTGTACCCGCGGTCCCGCTCCGTGATGCTGTCCAGCATCCCCGGGGTGTCGATGACCGCCAGGGTTTTGAGGAACGGCGAGACCACCCGCTTCAGCCGGAAATGGGCGGAGAAGCGCTGCCCGTGCCGCTTGAGGGACTCGAAGGGGAATTCCGGATCGTTGAGGAGGTACTTCCCGTCCCGTTCTTCCGTGACCCGGACGGGTCCGCCCACCGCTTCCTTTTCATCCAGGGTGATGACGGTGAACGAATCATCGGTGGGGGCCTGGCCGGTGGCCTGGATGTCGGCGCCTAAAAAGTCGTTGATCAGCGCCGATTTCCCCGAGGAATAGTTTCCCATCACCAGGACCAGGGGCCGCCACTTGATGCTGGTCTCCAGGGGGGTTTCACTGTAGCCGTACCGCAGGGCCACCGGGGTCAACAGATCCCGGACGATTTCCTGCAGTTCGGACCGCAGGGCATTGATATAATTTTCCCGGTAAATTTGCATACGCCGCCAGAAATGTCGCTGGAGCCAGTAGCTATCAGAACCCGGCCATGGCGTCAATATCCATTCGGGGGCGTCCGGGGAGTAAAAAAGTCTTGTTTTTTTAACGAAAATCGACTAAATTACAAATCATCACCACCATCATCTTTCCCAGGAGGGCGGATATGCCGACATACCCGTTTTACTGTGAAAAATGTAAAAAGACGTTCGAGTTGAATCTCAAGCTGTCCGAGTACGAGAAGAAGAAGACATTCCAGTGCCCCAAGTGTAAGGGCACGAAGGTCCGGCGGGAGATCGCCGCGTTTCAGACCATCACGTCAAAGAAGAGTTAAGCAGGGGCGCCTCCGTCAGGGGCCGACCATGGAAGTCACCCGCACCGGACAATTCATCCTTTCCCACCAGAGCTGCCGGCGTGACGACATCCAGAAGGGGCTTTTGCGCCAGAAGGACCTTTCCGGGAAAGGGGCCTATCGCCCCATCGGCCAGATCCTCGTGGAGTCGGGGTCCTTGTCCCCGGAGGGCCTGACCCGTGCCCTGGAACAGCAATGCCTGGAAGTCCTGGGCCGGTCGGAGATCTTCGGCGGACTCTCCGGGGCGATCCTGGAGAAGGTGATCCTCGAAACCCCGTTGAAGACATACCCTGCGGGCACTGTGCTCATGCGGCAGGACGAAGTCGGAAAGCAGTTTTACTTTTTGGTTTCGGGGAAGGCCCGGGCCTTTCGCATCAGCGGTTCCGGCCAGGAGATCCCCCTGGCGGAATTCGGGCCGGGGCAGGGGTTCGGGGAAATATCCGTCCTTGCCCGGCGCCCCCGCACCGCCTTTGTCCAGCTGGTCCAGCCCTCCAGTTTTCTCCTTTTTTCCGAAGCGCACTTCTTCAGGATCTGCCGGGAGTGCCCGGATCTGTCCATGGCGGTCATCCGCATGCTCTGCGAGCGGCTGACAAGCGGGAACCTGGCCCTGGACCGGGTCTCCGACGAGGAGCTTTCCGTGCGGCGGCTTTTCGGCCGGTTTGTGGCCCCCGAGGTCCGCGACGAGATCCTGTCCGGCCGGATCTCCCTGGACGGCGAAGTGCGCACCGTCACCCTCCTTTTTTCGGATTTGAGGGGGTTTACGCCGTTAACGGAATCGACGCCGCCCAAGACCATGGTGAGCATTCTCAACGCCTACTTCACGGAGATGACTCAGGCCATCCTGTCCGAAAACGGCGTGGTGTTGCAATATGTGGGCGACGAAGTCGAGGCCGTTTTCGGCGCGCCCCTGGCCCTTCCGGATCATCCGGACCGGGCCGTCCGGGCCGCCCTGAAGATGCGGAAACGCCTGGCCACCTTGAACACCCGGCTGGAACGGACGGACACGCCTCCCCTGAGGCACGGCATCGGGATCCACACCGGGGAAGTGGTGGCGGCCAACATCGGGAGCCCGGACCGGAAGGTCTACGCCATGGTGGGGGCCACGGTGAATCTGGCCTCCCGGGTGCAAAACGAAAATAAAACATTTTCCACCGATATCCTCATCACCGCCGCCACCCGGGCGGGGCTGAAAGAATCCTATACCCTCCGGGACCTGGATCCGGTATCCCTGAAAGGGGTGCGGGATCCGGTTTCGCTGGCGGCGGTGCTGTAAGAACGATTCCCTTTTCCTTTCCCGCGGTTCCCCTCCCCCTTTACAACCACAGGCCCGGATGGTATCAATGGCCGTAAACGCCCATCCATGAAAGGATTCCATGCGCTCTTCCATTCTCTGCCCCAATTGCCGGAAACTCATCAGCAAAGACGAGCCCCGGTGCCCCCATTGCGGCCTGAAACATCCGGCGTCGCCCTTGAAATACAATTTCTGGACCCGGGGTTTGAAAGACCCCTTTAAGATCATCCGCTGGATCATTTATCTCAATGCCGGCATGTACGTCATCTCGCTGCTGCTAAACCCCATGATCCCGCGGTTTTCCTACAACCCGCTCATGTTTTTGTCCCCGGAAAACCGGAGCCTCCTGCTGCTGGGGGCCACCGGCACCATCCCCATCGGCGAGCTGAACCGCTGGTGGACGGTGATCTCCGCCAATTACCTGCACGGATCCATCCTGCACATCTTTTTCAACATGTTCGCCTTCAACCAGATCGCTCCCCTGGTAGTCCGGGAATACGGGGTCAACCGGATGATCATCCTGTACACCCTGGGCGGGGCCGCCGGATTCGTCGTTTCCTATTTTGCGGGGGTGAGCTTCACCATCGGCGCCAGCGCCGCGTTGTGCAGCCTCATCGGGGCGAGCCTGTACTTCGGCAGGAGCCTGGGAGGCAACTACGGCATGGCCATCTACCGCCAGCTGGGCGCATGGACCCTGGGGATCTTCATCTTCGGCCTGCTCTTTCCCGGGATCAACAACTGGGGGCACGGGGGCGGGCTCATCGCCGGGGCCGGCATGGGATACCTGATGGGATACAGCGAGCGGAGGCGCGAAACCGTGGCCCACAAGCTGCTGGCTGCCGCATGCGCCTTTGCCACCGCCTTGGTCCTGGTGTGGGCCGTGGTTTCCACGTTATATTATCAAACGCTCCGATAGACCGGGGGGCCTCCGGAAAGATCACAGGGGGCTACCAGCCGCTGCCGCCCCCGCCGCCGCCCCCGCCTCCGGAGGAGCCGCCCCCGCCGCTTCCGGAACTCGACCCCGGCGCCGTGGCCGACGCCGCTACCGCCCCGGAGAATGCCGATCCCAGGTTGGAGGCAAACCCGGACGTCCCGAGATCGGAAAAAGACCGCCCGCTGTACCAGGCGGGGGAATAGGCCTGCCCGTCCTTTCCGGCCGCGGCCAGGACATCCGAAAACTGCTCGCTCCATTCATGCTCCACGTCCAGGGCCAGGGCATAGGGGAGGTATTTCTCGAAGAGCGCCGGTGTTTTTTCCGGGGGATGGAGCACCCGGAACCGGTGGGCCTCGGCCGTGGAAAGGTACTGCCTGAACCCTTCGATCCGGTCCATGATCCTGCGGCCCAGCAGGGTAGGGGCCTTGAGGAGGTGGTAAAAGAGCAGGTTCAACAGCGCCATGGTCAGAAGCGCCACAACGGCCCGGATCGACGTCTGGGCGGCAAAGACCCCGATCCCCGCAATCTCGCCGAGGAAAAAGGGGATCCCGAAAAGCGTCATGAACAGCGCCGATCCCTTGGTGGTGATCCCCCCGCCCCGGGCCGCTTTCCAGGTGTTCTTGATGCGGAAAAACAGCGCCGTGCACCCGATGGTCCAGATGGCAAGCCACAGCCCCATGAACCCGGCGCCGGGGTTGTCCAGGGAGGAAAGGGCCATGCCGGCCAGCGTGAGCACGGTAATGGCCGCCCCGGGGATGAAGTATTTCCGGTTGGTGGCAAAATAGGCCTTTTCGAAATCGAGCTTCAGCCCGGCCTTGAACGCCTTGACGGCCTTGCCGATTGTCGCGTGGTTTTTGTTTTTCAGCTCGATGCGGTCCGATGCCCCGAAAAGATGATCCGCGATCTTTTTCTCCCGCGATGAAAGGACCGAGGCGTCTTTTCCCGTGCGCACCAGGGAAAAGGTCTTTTTCTTTTCCTCCACGATCTTTAAATACCCTTTCACCGCCATGTTCACGATGGCCGACGCCAGGACCTTGTCGTCGTAGCCCATCTCCATGACGTACCGGGCCGCGGCCGGGGTGAAATCCTTGGGGGGTTCGAAAAGGGGGATGACGGTGCCGCGCTCCGGATCCCGGCCCACCTTGAACCAGGCCGCCACGTAGTAGATCAAAAGCAGGGCCATGCCGGCGATGGAGATGAGCATCAGGGCGTTGTCTTTTAAAAAATACCCGGCCTTTTCCGACGCCGCGGGGGTGGCTACCACGCCCTTGGGCCAGGCCACGGCGATGGTGAATCCTTCCCCGGGGTTCAAGGTCCGTGTGGTGGTGAACCGGATGGCGGTTTCCGTCTCGGACGCGACCACGAAATCCGTGCCCCTGGCGCCCTGGACCCCGGTGTAGCCCGCTTTCTGGAGGATCGTCCCCCCTTCGGGGAGCTGCACTTCGGCTTCGGCCCGTTCGATGGGAAAGGTCCAGTCGTTTCCCGTGACGTTCCAGTACAGCTCGTCGTATCCATCGAAAAAGCCCAGCTGCCGGCCGGTGTTGTAAGTGATGGCGTAGGTGTAGACGCCGGGTTTTAAAAAGACGTCTTTGTGTCCGATGTAGATTTTTTTCCCGTTGGAGACGTTTTCCACGTGATACGGCTCGGGCTTGCCGTTCTTTTTGATGGACAAAATCTGGAACGGAACCGTGACCGTACCCCCGTCCCGGCCCTGGTACCGCGTGGGGAATTCCCGGACGATCCCCCGTTTGATTTCCCGGCCCGCGCAGTAGACCCGGATCGTCTCGGTGACGGTGAGGGCGGCATCGGGATGGACCGTGACGCGGCTTTCAAAATGGGTGATCCGCTCCGCTTCCTGGGAAAGACCCGGTCCCGCAACCAGGGCGAGAGCGGCGGCCAGGATCGCCGACAACAGCGTTGTTTTTAACATTTTCATCTTCTGCATGCTTTCTTTTGCCCTTAAAACGCCACCTTCGGCACGGCACGGTCGGCTTCGTCCCTGATCTCGAAAAAATCCGCTTGCTTGAAGGCGAAGAAATTGGCCACCAGGTTGCTGGGAAACGATTCCACCCGGATGTTGTAATCCCTCACCGTGCCGTTGTAGTAACGCCGGGCCATCTGGATCTGTTCTTCCAGCTGGGAAAGCTGGGCCTGGAGGTCCAAGAAGTTTTGGTTGGCCTTGAGATCCGGGTACCCTTCGGCCACGGCGAAAAGGTTGGCCAGGGACCGGGAAAGGGCGCCTTCCAGCTTCCCCCGTTCCTCCACGTTTTGGGTCCCCAGGCTTTTTGCGCGCAGTTCCGTAACCTTTTCCAGGACGCCCCGCTCGTGGCCCATATATCCTTTCACGGTCTCCAGGAGGTTGGGGATGAGGTTCGCCCGGCGCTTGAGCTGCACTTCGATGCCGCTCCATCCTTCTTTGACCAGGTTCCGATTTTTAATGAGGTTGTTGTATATCGCCACCCCCCAGACGGCGACGACGAGGACGACACCAACGATGAACAGCAGCACGGTCATTGACAGTCTCCTTTACGATCACGGTTTTTCATTGGGAAAACGCAGCCGCGGCTTTATAAATCAAGGTTCAAGGGGCCGAGGGGCCAAGGATTCGAGTGTAAGAAGAACATAAGAACAGGGGCCAGGGATTAGCTAAAACTTCTTGGGCAGGCCGGCTTGCTTCAAGACGCCGTTTGCCGTATGTCGGGATTTGATTTTATTATCAACCACAAAACGGATTCCTGTAATTGGGCTATACCAGATTTCGTGATCACCCCGACCTTTTCGTTCAAAGCTGCAACCTGCTTCGCGAAGATATTTCTTCAGCGGCGGTGTGAAATCAGACATTAAAGGGATGGGGCTTGAATGAGTTCAAAGCGGCGGATCATGACTTCGAATGGCACTTCGAAGTTGACTGGGGATCCGTTGGCCTCAAGCAATTCAGGGATCATGATTTTCAATTTATCGACCAAAGCTTCGACGGTTCTTTCTTCGGTTGCAAGGCCTGGGACGTCGTCGCTGGTGGCAACCCAAACATGTGCTTCTTCGTCCCATTCGGCTCGGATAAATAAAGGTTTCATCGTCAGCCCGTTGCTCAATATTATTCGTTTTAGTCTATCATTCAAATTCAATACGATTTATTATGCCTTTATTATACCCTTTGTCAATGGCGCGGGGGAACGAGGGTCGGGAGAACAGGTTTCGGGTGTCGGGTTTTAGTGTCATTTGGCAGTGTCAGTGTCAGGAAGAGCGGGTCATGGGTTATGGGTCATGGGAGTGTGTCACCGAGGGTTTCCAGGTTTTCTTTGAGGGAAGACAACTGCTGCTGCAGGTCGTCCACCATGGCCAGGAGCTGTTTGATGCGCGCCTGGGTCTTGAGGCGTTTCAAGGCGTCGAACTGGCGGACCAGGTCGGCGCGGCGAGATCGGAGTTCCGCCAGGGGCGCCTGCTCGATTTCGATGGCGTCGCGCAGTTCCTGGAGGCGCATCTACTCCCGAGCCCTGGTCTTTTCACCCTCACCCTGCTCTCCCTCGAGGGAAAGGGAGTGAAGAAAAAGGCGCCTTCCCTCGAAGGAGAGGGGGAAACCTTTGAAAAACTGCCCATTTTTGTCATTCTTCATGACACACCCGAGTTTAGAGTGAAAAGACAAATCCAGGAGAAAAGCCGCAGGTTACCCTAGCAGATCGGCGGTGCGATACAATCCGGCATAGGGATGATTTTGTGCTGATTTGCGGTGTTTTCGGGTATCAGCCTGCCGACCAGTTCGGATTCGGAATACCCCGTCATCTCGCAAAGCCTTTTGTTCACATAGGTCGCGACGGTATTTTCGTCCGCGATGACGAACCCGTCATTCATCGCCTCGATGAGATGCTGCCACCGTCTTTCCCTCTCCGCCTTTTCCCGCCGGGTCTGGATTTCCTTTTTCAGGTGTTGTTTTAATTTTTGATTGACCTTGCCGATCTGCGCTTTGCGCTTTTCCAGCTCCAGTTCCATCAGGACCTGCTGGAAGCGGAGCTGTTCCTCTTTTTTTTCGCTTTCCTTCCAGCGGTCCTCGGTTCTTTTCTTGTGAAGGGCAAGCTCCACCGTGATGCAAAGCTGTTCTTTCGTAAACGGCTTGGGGATGTAGGCCAGGGGCTCCAGGGCCTTTGCCCGTTTGATGATATGGTCTGCGGAATTTTCGGAGATGAAAATGGTCGGGATGTCGAGTTCGTCTTTGATGATTTTGGATGCCGCGATGCTGTCCAGGGCGCCGGGCAGGACAATGTCCATGAGGACCAGGGTGGGTTTTACTTTGCGGGCAAGGGCAACGGCTTCCCTGCCCGTGGTGCAGGGGCCGGCAATGTCATAGCCCTCGCCCGCCAGAAACTCCTGAAGGACCAGGGCCGTAACAGGATCATCCTCTACGATCATCAGACGCTTCGGTAGGCGATCCCCTTGGAGTCCCATAGAATATTTGAATAAATCCGCCGTATGAATTGTTAACGAGCAACCACTTGATACAGCATTTATAGTGCCAAATAGTGGCACTAAGTGTTTGAATCTGTCAAGTCCTATTCAAAAAACGGATGCCGTTCAGCGGCAGCATAAACAAAAATGGGCTACAGCCGAAGTCTGTAACCCATTTGTTTTTAATTGGTGCGCCCGGCAGGATTCGAACCTGCGGCCTGCGGATTCGTAGTCCGACGCTCTGTCCCCTGAGCTACGGGCGCACACGAATGAGGATGTGTGCCTTTTTAATCAAATCCGGGTGAGATGTCAATGGTGATGGCTTCGTAAAAAGTCCGTCTGCTGCGTTGCGCTGCATTCTTCGTCATTGCGGCGTATCTGTAAGTACGCCTCATCCTGAAGAATTTGCGCGCCTCGCATCTGGAGCTTTTTACTTTGCCATCCCAATTTCGACTTTTTACGGGTTTATCAATGGTAAGTTCCCTGTCTGCCCCCCTCGCCCGGAGTCCCGAATTTCGATTTCGATCCCGATCCCGATTTCGATTGCATGTGCGCCGGGGTGAGGGGGCCTGACACCCGGCACCCGGCACCTGCTCCCTGCTCCCTGTCCCACTTTTGAGTTGAATCACGGAACGATCTGGCTTAGAGCATGAAACCATGCGCAACGAGGATGATTATTTCATGGGTCTTGCCCTAAAGGAAGCCCGGAAAGCCGGGGACGCGGGGGAGGTGCCGGTGGGCGCGGTCCTGGTCTCCTCGGACGGCGAGATCCTGGCCGCCGGGCAAAACGAAACGATCCGGCGGTGCGATCCCGGCGCCCATGCGGAAATGCGCGTCCTCCGGGAGGCGGGAAAACGGATCCGAAACTACCGATTGTTGAAGACCACGCTTTATGTTAGCATCGAACCGTGCATCATGTGCATGGGCGCGATGATCCATGCCCGCATCAGCCGCCTGGTCTTCGGGGCGGCGGATCCAAAGTGGGGCGCGGCAGGGTCGTTGTACGATTTTGCAGCGGACACCCGCTTGAATCATCGGATACAGGTGTGCGGCGGAGCCATGGAAGCGGCGGCGCGGGCGCTGATGCAGGATTTTTTCAAAAACAAACGATGATGAATTCGTAAAAACTCCAAAAGAAGGCATCAAACGGGAAAAGGAGCTTTTCGTGGCCAATATCGTGATCATCGGAACCCAGTGGGGGGATGAAGGCAAAGGGAAAATCGTGGATCTTTTGGCGGAGCGCGCGGACGTGGTGGTCCGGTTCCAAGGGGGGAACAATGCGGGGCACACCCTGGTCATCAACGGAAAGCAGTTCATTTTTCACCTGATTCCCTCCGGCACGCTTCAGAAGAAAATCTGCATGATCGGAAACGGCGTGGTGGTGGACCCGGCGGTGCTGCTGGAAGAACTCGACCAGCTTGCCGGCGCCGGCGTTTCCGTGGGCCCGGAACAGCTTCGGATCAGCGACAAGGCGCATCTCATCATGCCTTATCACAAGGTGATCGACCTTGCCCGGGAATCGAAAAAAGACGCGTGCAAAATCGGCACCACGGGGAGGGGGATCGGGCCGGCCTACGAAGACAAGGCCTCCCGGTGCGGGATCCGGTTCGCGGAGCTTTTGGATGAAACGCTTTTTGCCGAACGGGTCCGGAGGGTTTTGGAAGAGAAAAATTTTTACCTGGAACAGTATTTTTCGCTGCCGCCCATCGATCCGGAGGACGTGATCAAAGAATACCGCCGGTACGCGGAGACGCTGGCGCCTTTTGTGGCGGATGTCCCGGTGGAACTGGAGGCGATGGCGGCGGCCGGAAAGCAGATCCTTTTCGAAGGCGCCCAGGGGACGCACCTGGACATCGATCACGGGACCTATCCGTACGTCACGTCATCCAGCACGGTGGCGGGAAACGCCTGCTGCGGGGCCGGTGTGGGCCCCAAACGGATCACGGGGGTTGTCGGCATCGTCAAAGCCTACACCACCCGGGTCGGGATGGGGCCGTTTCCGTCGGAGCTTTTGGACGACACCGGGGATTATCTCCAGGAAAAAGGGGCCGAGTTCGGGGCCACGACAGGACGGCGGCGCCGCTGCGGATGGCTGGACATGGTGCTTTTGAAAAACGCCGCCCGGCTCAACGGCATCACGGGGCTGGCCATCACCAAGCTGGACGTGCTGGGTGGCCTCGAGGAACTCAAGATCTGCACGGCCTATGAATGCAACGGGACGCGCACGGCGGCGTTTCCGGCAAACCTGCGGGTGCTGGAGGGTTGCACGCCGGTTTACGAGACCCTGCCCGGATGGACGGAGGATATCTCGGGCGCCCGGGCGCTGGGAGACCTGCCCGGGGCCACCCGGAATTACCTGGACCGGATCGAGGAACTTGCCGGGCTTCCCATCGACATCGTTTCCGTGGGACCGGAGCGGGGACAAACCATTGTGATGCGGAATCCGTTTGAAGCGTAAATCAAGGGGTCGAGGGGTCAGTTGTAAAGAGATCAGATACCGAGATAGAAATCGGGATCGGTATCGGGATCTATACCGATTTGGAAAGCGATGGGGCGCCGGGCAAGTTTCATCAATAAACGGGGGATACCTGAAAAGGCGGCAGAAACAGTTGATACCGGTTTTTTACGTCCGGTCAATTTCCAATTGACAAAAACGGGATGAATTCGTAATAATTCAAGGGTCGGTCGGGAAGTGGCTCAGTCTGGTAGAGCACAGCGTTCGGGACGCTGGGGTCGCTGGTTCAAATCCAGTCTTCCCGACCAATAAAATCAAGCACTTACAAATTCAAAAGATTTAGTCGACTGACAATGTATGTCAGGCGATTTGCCCCATTTTTCCATTCAAATATCGATTGCAACCCCATTTTTCGGGGTCATCGCTATTCTGATTCACAATTACGGTTGCACATGATAACGGGACATCGGCTGTGGTCCCCGGAATTTGGAAATAGCAGTCCAACTGCGGATGCGGCAGATTGGCATTGAGGCGCCCTATCCCATTTAAAAAAACATCACTCCCGGCGCCTCGGGATCAAAGGCACCGTAACCATGAAATGCTTTTGCCTATAAATCTTTTTATGGCTATACAAATAAGTTGCCGTTGTCCTTTCAAAATTCGCGTCATCGCCTCCTTAATCCATCGAAATTATGAACTATGAGCGAAAACATACCCGACTGACGGCAGCGAGGCCCGTTGAAATCCGGTGGGGAGATCGGCTGGACTATGGCGTCATTGTCAACGAAAGCAAGGGTGGGGTGTTCATTAATGCAAGCGGAAAATTCATGATCGGAGCGCCTTTCAAGCTTACCTACATCAATTCGGGATCAATACGAACCACTCGGAAAGGAAGAATCGTAAGGATTGAACCAAAAGGAATCGCCGTTCAATTCGATAATCCGGATCATGCCGGGGTATAGGAGGTAAAAAGGGAAAGAACTTCAATCCAATTGGCCTTTCATTAGCGATCTCCATGAAAAACAAAGTCATGTTAATTACTGGAACTCAACGTTCAGGCACTACGTTATTAAATCTTATTTTGGACAGCCATCCTCTGATCAAAGGGATTGATGAAAAGGAATTTAAATCCGATTTATTGACAACATATTTCACGCACACCAGCTATCATCCATATGTGGCTTTGAAATTGCCCAAGTTTGCTCACTTCGTGGGTACATTTTTAACGATACCGGATTTAAAGGTTTTATGGTGTCTACGTGATCCACGTGATGTTGTTGCTTCGATGCTATCCTTGAAAATACCTTATCGGTTAAATACAAAAGAACGCCTGCTTTGGAGGCTTTCTGGCGATACTGCAGCATTTCACGGCGGGGAAACAGATTTTCTGGTTCCGGGAGATCTACCGGGGGGGTCCTTTCGAACCCTACGTGAACCGCAATCACTTTTTGGGGCTGGCGGGGATGATCTTTCCCATCCTTCTGGCCCTGTTTTTGTACAACAAGCCTCGGATCCAGTATACCGGCCTGCGGGCGAGGCTGGGGGATTTTTTCAGCCACCGGAGCGTCGATGTCTATTTTTTGCTTTTCGCCGGTCTTTTGATCATGGGCGCGGCCGTCTTTTTGAGCCTGTCCCGGGGAGGGATCGTAAGCCCGTCTGTGGCGGTCTGCATTTTCGGCGTCCTGCTGGCCGGGCGGCAGACCGAACGGGGCCGGGGGCTCATGATTTTTGCCCTGTTTTCCCTGGTCCTGTTATCCGTGGGCTGGTTCGGATGGGATCCCATTTTCAAGCGGTTCAGCAGCATCCGGGATGCCACGGGAGAGATCCGCGAAGCCCGGCTTCCCCTGTGGAAAGACAGCCTGGACTTCCTCAAGTATTACCCGGTCACGGGGACGGGGTTCGGCACCTTCTTGGATGTTTACAAGGGGTACCGGACGGTTCCGGGCGGGAGCATTTACAGCCATGCCCATAACGATTACATCGAACTGGCCGTGGAAGGGGGTGTCATCGCCGTGGGGCTGGCCGCCGCGTTTTTGTACTCGATCTTTGGCACTTATCGGCGCTTTTTCCGGCGGCGGGATGCCTACAGCATCTACCTTTACATGGGCGCCTTCGCCGGGCCGGCGGCGATTCTGATCCACAGTGCAACGGATTTCAACCTGCATATCGGGGCCAACGATCTTTACTTTTTCTTTATCTGCGGGTTGTGCGCGGCTGCGGCGTACACGCGGATTCGATCCGGCCCGGGCGCGACGTACCTGGAAAGAATCAATTCCCGGTGGGCAAACCGATCCCTGGCACTTATCGGTGCCATGCTGGTGTCGCGCGTGATCTTCAACGCGGGCCCGTTGTCCTTCTTGGACCGGGAAGCGGAAGTGCGGCCGGAGTATTTTTAAAGCCGGCCGCGTTTTACACGAATCAAAAGCGGTTTGATGAGGGTCTGGAGATCCTGCGCAGGGGGATTGAACATCTGCCGGAAGATGCCCGGATCCGGATGGCGGCGGCGGTGCTGTACGAAAAGCTGGGGATTCCCTACCGGGCCGTGGAGGAATACGAAAAAGCCCTGGTTTTGGATCCCGGGAACAAGCGGGCCAAAAAGCGCCTTGCGGCGCTAAGGTGAGGGTGGAGGGCAGAAGAGCCGGTGCCGGGGGTCAAGTGTCGGGTGCCGGGTGCTGGGGGTCGGGGGTCAGGTGTCGGGTCAGATGGCAGAGGGCAGGGGGCAAATGTCAGTAACGCCTTTCCTCTTGAGAAAAATTGTTGTATGAGTGGAAAGTCTCGTCTAAAATCGCGTCCTTTGACCGGAACGCTTCCCGCAAGCCCCGCCTTTTAAGGCGGGGTCGAGGGAAGCTATCTTAAAAGGGACACTTTCCTTACCGGGGAGCCCCGCTCTTCAGAGCGGGGGGGCTCCACTTTGCCTGAAAAGTTTCGCTCTAAAGCGGAATTACGGAGAGCATTCCGGTGAACAGGGCAGGGCTGTTGCCGGACAGCCCAAAAATGGTTCTTGGAGGTGTAGGAGGATGATTACGGAAAAAGTCTGTGAAAGGCGGAAAAACCCCCGTGCAAGGGTCGACCAGGATGTCTATGCCGCCTTTAACGGGGGGACGTATAAAGTGGGCCTGGTCAAAGATATTTGCCTGGACGGGTTGGCCTTTGAATACATCGACGACGAGGATGCGGATCTCCGGGAAGGAACGGTGGATATTTTCGCTTCAGGGAGGAAATTTCATATCAAGAACATTCCGTGCCGGGTCGTGTATAAAAAACCGATCCCAAGAGATCCGATCACCGCTCAAATCGTGACCTTTGTCTTGGCGCGGTGCGGAATCCGGTTTGACGATATGGATAAAAACCAGAGTATGGAACTGGCGCAAGTGGTGGGCGCATACATATAACATAACACGCTCTTTTTGATCCGTTTCGATTCAAAGGCAAGGCGAACGCTTTGCCTTTTTTGTTTCCGGGTGTCGGGTGTCAGCCCAGAGGACAGAGAACGAAGGGTCCAAGGATCCAAGGGTTCGAGGGTTCTCATGGAAGGGTTCGAGGGTTCTCATGGAAGGGTTCGAGGGTTCTCATGGAAGGGTTCGAGGGTTCTCATGGAAGGGTTCGAGGGTTCTCATGGAAGGGTCCAAGTGAAAGGACAGGCATTCAGGGGCTAAAATCGGTATCGGGATCGCAATCGAAATCGGGATCGAAAATCGGCTGTAGGGCGGGATGTTATATCCCGCCGTGAAGCGCACGGGATTTCTGTTCAACACCCCGGCGGCTTGCAAGGGGGAAAGGGATGCGTTATTATGATCTTACAGGAAAATTTTCCATGCCCACCCAAAAGAAGGGAGGCGATGCCATGAAAAAAAGACGGACCCTAATGCTTGTCGTTTTTTTGGGAATCATGGTGAGCGCCGCACCGGTGCTGGCCGGCTATTACGGCCACCGCCGTTTTTACCGGCCCCACTTTCCCCGGCACCATCATTATCATCATTATCATTACCGGGGCGGGGATGTTTTTCTCGGCGCCGTGGTGGGCTTGACCCTGGGCGCGCTTTTGATTCCGCCGCCGCGCACCGTTTATGTCTATCGGGAATATTCGCCGGCCGTCGTCCACCGGGAGTATGTCTATGTTCCGGCCCCGACCCGGGTGTATCAGGAGACCCGGATTTACCGGGAACCGGTTCAGTCATCCGGCAACGTGGCGGCGCGGGATCCGTCCTGCCTGCAGACCCGGGAATACACCACCACCATCGTTATTGAGGGTAAGGAGGTCCAGGCCTACGGCACCAAGTGCCTGCAGCCGGACGGGAGCTGGAGTTATGGTCCGTCGCGGCCGGTTCCGAAATTCTAAATTTGATGGCAGCGTAAAACGCCCATCTGCGGCGTTGCGCGGCATCCCTGCCCTGTTCAATTCTCGCTTCGCGAGACGGCAAAGCCGATTGAACAGGGTGAATCATTGCGGCGTACCGAATAGTACGCCGCATTCCTCAGGATTTGCGCGCCTTGCATCTGGGGCGTTTCACGCTGCCATCCCAATTTCACGTTTTTTATGATTTTAGAATGGGGAGGATAATGGATGCCGTCTTTTACCATCGACCGGTTGCAGCCGGACCAGACATATCTCAGCGAGACCGCCATCACGCATGAAATGATCCGGGACTTCGCCCGGGCCACCGGGGATCACAATCCCATCCACCTGGACGAGGCGGCGGCCGCCAAAAGCATTTTCAAACGCCGGGTGGCCCACGGGATGCTTTCCGCGGGGATTCTTTCCGGCATTCTGGGGATGCAGTTTCCCGGGGAAGGGACCATCTATCTTTCCCAGTCCATGAAGTTCACCGCCCCGGTCTTTATCGGAGACACCCTGACCTTCAGGCTGAAGGTCCTGGAAATCATGAAGGAAAAAAACCGGGTGCGGCTGGAAACCGTGGCGATGAATCAGGATCAAAAGGTCGTGTTCACGGGCGAAGCCCTGGTGATGCCGCCCAGGTGATCCCGATCCCGATCCCGATACTGATTTCTGACACCCGGCACCTGGCGGGGCTGACACCTGAACCCTGGCACCCGACACCCGGCACCTGACCCCTGAAACCTGCTCTTTTGAATGAAGTCTTCCAAACCCGTCAAATATATCCTCCACCTGGACATGGATGCTTTTTATCCGGCCGTGGAGGTCCTGGGTGACCCGTCTTTAAAGGGGAAGCCGGTGATCGTGGGCGGGAGCGTCAACCGCGGGGTGGTGTCGTCGGCTTCCTACGAGGCGCGGAAATTCGGCGTCCACTCGGCCCAGCCCATGGCCACGGCCCTGCGCCTTTGCCCCGATTCGGTGGTGCTGCCCGTGCGCATGTCCCGCTACAAGGAAGTATCGCAACGGATATTCGCCGTCTTTTACCGGTTCACCCCCCTGGTGGAGCCCCTTTCCATCGACGAGGCGTTTTTGGACGTCACCGGGTCCGTGCGGCTTTTCGGCCCGCCGGACGCCATCGCGGAAAAGATCAAGGCCGCGGTTTTCGGCGAAACCGGGCTCACGGTGTCGGCCGGGGTCGCCACCTCCAAGTTCATCGCGAAAATCGCTTCGGACATGGACAAGCCGGACGGGTTGACCGTGGTGCCCCCCGGCGGGGAGCAGGCCTTCCTGGATCCCCTTCCCGTCGAGAAAATGTGGGGGGCGGGAAAAGTCACCCAGGCCGCCCTGAAGCAGCTCAATATCCGCACGTTTCACGACCTGCGGCGAATGCCCGGGGATTTCATGGAACGTAGGTTCGGGAAACACGGCATCCAGATGCACCGCCTGGCCTCGGGCCTGGACGACCGGGACGTGGTCACGGAACACGACATGAAATCCATCGGCCACGAGGAGACCTTTGAAAAGGACGTGGTGGATTCGGCCGTCGCCAGGCGGGAGCTGCTGTCTTTGTCCCACCGGGTGGCCCGGCGGGTCCGGCGGTACGGCGTGACGGGAAAGACCGTGACGGTGAAAGTCAAGTACGCCGATTTCGTTTCCGCCACCCGGTCCGAGACCCTTTCCCATCCCACGGACGACGGTGCCGTGATCTATGAAACCGCCTGCCGCCTGCTGAAAAAAACCGACGTGGGGAAAAAGCCGGCGCGGCTGTTGGGGATCTCGGTCTCCCATTTGCGGCACGGTGCCACCGGGATCCAGCTGGATTTGTTCCGGCAGGAGGATCTCCGGGGAAAACGAAAAAAGCTCAACACCGCCCTGGACGCCCTGCACGGAAAGTTTGGGGAAAAAAGCGTGCTGCCGGGCACGTTGCTGGAGGAGTGAGGTCAGGGGTCGGGTGTCGAGGGGTTAGGTATCAGCCCCGGTATTGCAATCGAAATCGGTATCGCAATCGAAATCGCAACCGCAACCGCAATCGGATCCCACTGGATCTTTTCTATCCAGTTTCCCTGCCGATGTTCTTTAAACTGGATCGAAAATAACCATCTCGATCCATGGTCTTCCCGCCTGAAATTATTTTTTGCCTTCCGTTTCTTTTCTGCCACAATGTATTATTATCGAAAAGAAACCTTTTCGAGGTTCTGGCACGGGAGTTGCTAGACAAGAGAGGCTTAACCGGGGCGGAGCGGAACAAATGGAGGAAGACATGCAGGGAAATACCGGCAACACCGGGAATGGAAGCAAAAGGACGCATCGGATCATCGCGGCGGTCCTTTTGATGATGGTACCATCGGTCTTTCCGAAAGACACCCGGGCGGCACTCTTCGAACCGCCGGGGCCCCTCGAGGCCCTGGTGGAAACGGTCCTTTCCGAAAACGAAGGGATCCGGCAGCTGGAGGCGGAACTGGAGGCGCTCCAGGCCGAGGTGCCCGCGGCAAGAACGCTGGACGATCCCCGGATCACCCTCGGGATCGCCGCCCTTCCCACGGATACCTTCAGTTTCAGCCAGGAACCCATGACCCAGAAACAGGTCGTGGTCTCCCAGCGTCTGCCCTGGTTCGGAAAGCTCGACCTGAGGGCGCAGCGGGTCGTCTGGGCCGCCGCACGGAAGACCAAGATGCTCCGGGCCAAAAAGTCGGCCCTGCGCCGGGAAGTCTCCGAGGTCTATTTCGATCTGGTTTATGTCCGGCGGGCCCTTGAAGTGAACCGGGAATTACACCGGATGGTGGAGCGGATCCTGCGAGTGGCCGAATCGAATTATGCCGGGGGCAAAGGCCCGCAGCAGGACATCTTCCAGGCCCAGGTGGAGATCGGGATGCTCCTGGAAGAATCTGAGAATCTCCGGGCCCGGAAGCACGGCCTCGAAGACCGCCTGCATGCACTGATGAACCGGGAGGTGTTCATGGAGATCGCCGTCTCCGGGGATCCGGAAATGCCGGTGCCGGCATCGATTCCGGCAAAAGAAGCCCTCGTGGAACAGGCGCTTGCCGACAACCCGGGCCTGGCGGCCCTGAAGGCGGATATTGAACTCTCCGGCGTCGACATTCAACTGGCGGAAAAAGACTACCGGCCCGACGTGGATATCGCCGTGGGATACGGGCAGCGGGAGGAAGACGCCGCGGGAAGGGGCCTGACCGACTTCGTATCCGGGGCCGTGTCGTTCAATATTCCCTTGTGGTCCAAAAACAAGCAGGACAAAAAACTTATCGCGGCCCAAAAACGAAAAGAGGCGGCTAAACGGGCGTACGCGGAGCTTCGAAAACGCATTCCTTTTCAGTTGGACGCCCTGGTCCGGGAAATGGAAGCAATCCGGGAGAATCACCGGCTGCTGCAAGAAGCCGTCATTTTGCAAAGCGATCAATGGGCCCGGGCCGCCTTGTCGGCCTACACGGTGGGAAAGGTGAATTTCGACACGCTGATCAACGCCCACATTCGCAAACTCCGGCTGACGCTCCAGGCGGATCGGTACCGGCTGTCGGCCTACAAAGTCCTGGCCCGTCTGGAAGAACTCATTGGATTAGGAGAAAAGAGATGAAGAAGATCATAATCCCCGCGGCGGTCATGGTGTTATCGGCAGCGGTGTTCTTGTTCTTCCAAACCGGCGTGTTCAAAATACTTCCGGGTCCGGAAACGGGCGGGGGAAGGTTTGCCGGAACCGCCGGCGCCGCGGAAAAGGGGCTCAAGGCGGGGATGACGGATCCGGCCACCGGGAAGAAGATCAAGTACTGGGTGGCGCCCATGGATCCCACCTATATTCGAAACGCGCCGGGGAAATCCCCCATGGGGATGGACCTCGTACCGGTGTATGAAGAGGACGGCGGGGAAAAAGAACCGGCATCCACCATTCGGATCGACCCGGTGACCGTCCAGAACATGGGCATCCGCACCGAAAAAGTGAAAAAACAGGATGCCCACAAGATCATCCGCGCCTTCGGGAATGTGACCTATGACGAGACCCGGGTTTACGCGGTGAACACGAAATTCAACGGCTGGATCGAAAAGCTCCATGTCAATTTCATCGGCGAGACGGTGGCCAAGGGACAGCGGCTCTTCGATATCTACAGCCCGGAGCTGGTGACCGCCCAGGAAGAGTACCTCCTGGCCCTGGAGCAATACCGGTCCTTGGGGGAGAGCGATTTCGAGCCGGTCCGGGAATCGGCCCGGCGCCTGCTGGAAGCATCCCAAACCCGGCTGCAGTACTGGGATGTGAGCCTGGCCCGGATCCGCCAGCTGGAAAACAGCGGCAAAGTCGAAAAGACCATCACCGTCTTTTCACCGGCCGCCGGGGTGGTCATGAAGAAAAACGCCCTGGAGGGCCGCTATGTCAAGGCCGGGGATCTTCAGTTTGAAATCGTGGATCTGTCCACGGTTTGGGTGGATGTGGACATCTATGAACATGAAATCCCCCTGGTGAAAAAAGACATGCCCGCGGAGATGGTCCTTTCGTATATTCCGGGAAAACAATTCAAAGGGCGGGTCCTTTTCATCTATCCGTATCTCAACCCTAAAACCCGGACCGCAAGGATCCGGCAGGAATTTCCCAATCCCGACGGATTCCTGAAACCCGACATGTACACCAATATCCTGCTGAAGGGACAACTCCGGGGCCGGAGCCTCGTGATTCCCCAGGAAGCCGTCATCGATTCCGGCGTGCGCAAGCTCGTCTTCGTTTCCAAGGGGGAAGGCAAGTTCGAGCCCCGGGAGATCGAGCTGGGTCCGGAGATCAACGACCACCACTACCAGGTCCTGAAAGGACTGAAGGAAGGCGAAGAGATCGTGGTGTCGGCCCAGTTCATGCTCGACTCGGAGAGCCGCCTGCGGGAGGCCGTCCGAAAGATGCTGGAGGTCAAGACGGAAAAACCCAAGGGGGAAACAAAGGACCTGGATCTGTCCGATATTACCATGGAAGGTGAAACACCCGAAGGTGCCGGGAAGTAACGGCATGCCCGCCGCCGGAAGTGAAGGATCCCTGTCATGATCGTAAAAATCATCGAATTCTCCGTGAAGAACAAGTTCCTGGTGATCCTGGCGACGCTGTTCGCCATCGCGGCGGGCCTTTGGGCCGTGCAGCGGATCCCCCTGGACGCCATACCGGATCTTTCCGACGCCCAGGTGATCATCTTCACCGAGTACGCGGGGCAGGCTCCCCAGGTGGTGGAAGACCAGGTGACCTATCCTTTGACCACGGCCATGCTGTCGGTCCCCTTTGCCAAGGTGGTCCGGGGGTTTTCCTTCTTCGGCCTGTCCTTTGTCTACGTCATCTTCGAAGACGGCACCGACCTCTACTGGGCCCGGAGCCGGGTGCTGGAATATCTCAACTATGTCTCGGGACGGCTCCCTTCCGGCGTCACCCCCACCCTGGGGCCCGACGCCACGGGGGTGGGCTGGATCTATGCCTATGTCCTGGAAAGCGACCGCCACGATCTCTCCCAGCTGCGGTCCGTCCAGGACTGGTTTCTGCGCTATGAACTCACCGGTGTTCCCGGCGTGGCGGAGGTGGCGTCCATCGGCGGGTTCGTGAAGCAGTACCAGGTGATCCTGGACCCCAACCGGCTCTTTGCCTTCAATATTCCGATCCAGGCCGTCCGGAACGCCATCCGGAAAAGCAACAACGACGTGGGCGGCCGCGTGGTGGAGATGGGAGAGACCGAGTTCATGGTGCGGGGGCTGGGATATATCGCCGGCATTCCCGACATCGAGAACATTCCCCTGGGGGTGGGCCCCGCCGGGACACCGGTGCTGTTGAAAAACGTGGCCACGGTGAAGGTGGGGCCTGAAATCCGCCGGGGCCTGGCCGATTACAACGGCCAGGGGGAGACGGTGGGGGGGATCGTGGTGATGCGCTTCGGTGAAAACGCCCTCGAGGTCATCCGGAACGTGGAAAAACGATTGGCGGAAATCAAGGGGGGGCTTCCCGAGGGCGTACGGGTCAAAACGGTCCACGACCGGTCCAGCCTCATTCTTCGGGCGGTGGACACCCTGAAGACGACCCTCATCGAGGAATGCCTCATCGTGGCCCTGGTGTGCGTGGTCTTCCTTTTTCATTTCCGGAGCGCCCTGGTCATCGTGTTCACCCTTCCGGTGGCGGTCCTTGTGAGCCTGCTCATCATGGAGCGCCAGGGGATCAACGCCAACATCATGAGCCTGGGGGGCATCGCGATTGCCATCGGCGCCATGGTGGACGCGGCCATCGTCATGGTGGAAAACGCCCACAAGCACATGGAACGCCGGCGGGAGGATCAGGATCACTGGGCCGTCATCCTGGCGTCGGCCAAGGAAGTGGGGCCGTCGCTTTTTTTCTCGCTTCTCATCATCGCCATCAGTTTTCTCCCGGTCTTTACCCTGGAAGCCCAGGAAGGCCGGCTCTTCCGGCCCCTGGCCTTCACCAAGACCTATGCCATGGTGGGCTCCGCGCTTTTGGCCATTACCATCGTGCCGGTGCTTTTGGGTTACATGATCCGCGGGAAGATCCGGCCCGAAAACAAAAACCCCGTCAACCGGTTTCTTGTCCGGATGTATCACCCTGTCATCCGGGGGGTTTTGGCCATGAAGCTTTTCGTGGTGGCGGGCGCCGTCATTGTCCTGGTGCTCACCTGGTATCCTCTGAAGCGGATCGGCTCCGAATTCATGCCGCCCCTGAATGAAGGGGACCTGCTGTACATGCCCACCACCATGCCGGGGATTTCCGTGACCAAGGCCCGGGAGCTGCTCCAGCAAACGGACCGGATCATCGCGTCGTTCCCGGAGGTGGAACATGTCTTCGGGAAGATCGGTCGGGCCGAAACCGCCACGGACCCGGCGCCCTTGTCCATGATCGAGACCACCATCACCTTAAAGCCCGAGTCCGAATGGCGCGACGGGATGACGACGGAGAAACTCATCCGGGAACTGGACAAGGCCATCCAGTTTCCGGGGCTCACCAATGCCTGGACCATGCCCATCAAGGCCCGCATCGACATGCTCTCCACCGGGATCAAGACACCGGTGGGGATCAAGGTCCTGGGCGAAGACCTCCAGGTGCTCAGCGATATCGGGGAGAAGATCGAGGCGGTGATCCGGGAGGTCCCGGGCACGGCCAGCGTGTACGCGGAACGGGTGACAGGCGGCAACTTCCTCGATTACGCCGTCAAGCGGGAGGAGGCGGCCCGGTACGGGCTCACCGTGGAGGATATCCAGGCCGTGATCATGTCCGCCATCGGGGGGATGAACATTACGCGGACCGTGGAAGGCCTGGAGCGGTATCCCGTGAACCTTCGCTACGGATCCGAACTGCGGGACACCCCGGAAAAGCTCCGCCGGATCCTGGTCCCCACCCCCACCGGTGCCCAGATTCCCATTACCCAGGTGGCGGATATCCGCATCCGGAAGGGGGCCATGGCCATTAAAAGCGAAAACGCCCGGAAGAACGCGTGGATCTTCATCGACATCAGCGACATCGACGTGGGGACTTTCGTCAAAAACGCACAAACGGCCGTCCGGGAGAACGTGAACCTGCCCCCGGGGTACAGCCTGGTGTGGAGCGGCCAGTACGAATACATGGTCCGGGCCGAAAAACGCCTGAAAGTGGTGGTGCCCATGACGCTGGGCATCATCTTCGTGCTGCTGTACCTGAATTTCAGAAACATCACGGAAAGCCTCATCGTGATGCTGAGCGTGCCCTTTTCCCTGACCGGCGGGATCTGGCTTATGTATCTTCTGGAGTACAACATGAGCGTGGCCGTGGGAGTGGGCTTCATCGCCCTGGCAGGCGTGGCGGCGGAGACCGGGGTGGTGATGCTCATCTACCTCGATATCGCGTATCGAAAATTCAAGCAGGAAAACGGGGAAGGCTTCAACCGGGGCCATCTGAAGGCGGCCATCGAAGAAGGGGCGGCCCTGCGGGTGCGGCCCAAGATGATGACCGTGATCTCCACCATGGCGGGATTGTTGCCCATCATGTGGAGCCAGGGGACCGGTTCGGAGGTGATGAAACGAATCGCCGCGCCCATGGTGGGCGGGATGGTGAGCGCCACCCTGCTGACGCTCATCGTGATCCCGGCGCTCTACGGGTTGTGGAAAGGATGGAAATTAAAAGAGTGATGGCTTTTTTACTTTGCCGTCCCAAATTGGCTTTTTACGATTTCAAAGAAAAAATGGAGGAAAAGATGAAGGCAAAGATTGCGATACTCTTTTTGGCATGGATGCTGGCCGCGGCCCCCGGGTACGTTACGGCCCAATCCCACGGCGGAAAAGACGCCGGGTATTCCGCGGAGCATGCCGCCCCGGCAAAAGAGAAGAAGGGACATGAAAGCCACGGGAAAACGGACAGCGGCTTCAAACACGAGGCCGTCTCGGAGGGGATCCGCGCCCGATTCCAGGTCATGACCCTGGCGAGTATGAACATGACGGATCCGGAAGGACATACCCATCACGTGATGGTGACCCTTTCCGAGGACGGTTCCGGCCGGCAGTTCAAGGATGCCGTGGGAAAGATCAAGATCATCGGACCGTCCAAGAAAGAGACCGTCTCCGATTTGAAGGATTACAGCGGGATTCTGGCGGCCAATTTCACGGCGGACGCGCCCGGAAAATACGGGATCATCTGCCTTTTCAAGGTGGGGGACAAAAAACCCTTGTACAAGTTCTGGTATGTGCATGGGTGATCAGGCGTCAGGTGCCGGGTGTCGGGGGTCAGGTGTCGGGGGTCGGGGGTCAGGTGGAAAAATCGGTATCGGTATCGAAATTGCAATCGCAGTCGCAATCATATTAGTCCTTGACATGCTTCCATCGCCTTGCTATATTCCAAAATAACGATATGGAGGTCACGGTGAAAGAATTCATCAAGGTCATGAAGGCCGTGTCGGATCCCACCCGGGTGAAGATCTTGAAGATGCTGGAAAAGCGGGAGATGTGCGTCTGCGAAATCCAGACGGCCCTGGGAACCGCCCAGTCCACCGCCAGCAAGCACCTGAGGATCTTGGAGGATGCGGGCCTGGTGGTCTCGAAAAAGGACGGGCTGTGGGTCAACTACCTTTTGGCCGACGGCCGGCAGAGCCCCTATGCCGCCAGCCTTCTGGGAAACTTGCGGCACTGGCTCAACGATGCGCCGGAAATCACCGATTTGACCCGCAATCTGTTTCAAATCAACCGGTTTGAAATTTTAAAAAAGTAATTTTTTTTAACCGTCATATATGACTGAATCGCGATTTAACAAAACAGGAGCAGCGCCATGACCAATACGGCAACGTATAACGACACGCACCCGGCCGCCGTTGAGAACGGTGGGGATCAACACGCCCGGGAAGCCCTTCCGAGCCAGGTGGACTGGAAGCAGATTTATAAGCCGCTGGGGCTGATTATCGGGTTTTTCCTGGTCTTTTTCTTCCTGCCCCTGGAAACCCCCCGGGTGGCGGACTCGGTTCTCGAGGCCATTGCCCTGGCAAAGTGGTACGCCCGGGAACATGTATTGCTGTGCCTGGTGCCGGCCTTTTTCATCGCCGGCGCCATCGGCGTTTTCGTATCCCAGGGTGCGGTGATGAAATATCTGGGCGCAGGGGCGCACAAGATCCTTTCCTACGGCGTGGCCAGTGTCTCCGGATCCATCCTGGCGGTGTGCTCCTGCACGGTCCTGCCCCTGTTCGCGGGGATCTGGAAGCGGGGGGCCGGGCTGGGTCCGGCCATCGCCTTTCTGTACTCCGGCCCGGCCATCAACGTTCTGGCCATTATCTTAACGGCGCGGATCCTCGGCCCGGAACTGGGCGCGGCCCGGGCCGTGGGCGCGGTGGTTTTTTCCATCATCATCGGGCTGATCCTGCACCTGCTCTACCGAAAGGAAGAACGGGCCAAGGCCGCCGCGGCCATGTTCATGCCGGAACCCGAGGTTCAGCGTCCCCTGTGGCAGAACGTCCTTTTTTTCGCCGCAATGGTGGGGTTGCTGATTTTTGCCACGTGGGGCCGTCCGGAGCAGGCGGGTTCCTTTTGGGATCGGGTCTTTTCCGTTAAATGGTACATCACCGGCGGGTTCGCCCTGGTACTCGGCGTCATGCTGGTTTCGTGGATGAAGGTGCGCCTGTTCAAACTGATTCTGGCCGCGGCCCTCGTGGCGTTGCTGGCCGTTGCCTTTCCCCATGAACCCCTGATCGCCTTTTCCGCCGGGATCGTCGCCTTTGTGGTGCTGTTGACCACCACGCGGGGAGAATCCGAAACCTGGTTTCTGTCTTCATGGGATTTTGCCAAGCAGATCCTGCCGCTGCTGCTGGCCGGCGTCCTGGTGGCGGGGTTCCTTTTGGGCAGGCCCGGCGCCGAAGGCCTGATCCCCTCCCGGTGGGTCAGCGGCCTGGTGGGCGGAAATTCCCTGTGGGCGAATCTCTTCGCCTCGGTGGTGGGGGCCTTCATGTACTTTGCCACCCTGACGGAAGTCCCGATCCTCCAGGGGCTCCTCGGGGCCGGCATGGGGAAAGGCCCCGCCCTGGCGCTCCTTTTGGCCGGGCCGGCGTTGAGCCTGCCCAACATGCTGGTCATCCGCAGCGTCCTGGGGACCCAAAAGACCATCGTTTTCGTCAGTCTGGTGGTGGTGATGGCGACGATCTCCGGGATGATTTTCGGAACCTTTTTTGCTTAGAAAGAAAGATTTCATGGATACGTCAACCGTAACCCAGATTATGGTGGGAGGACAGCGCGTCGGCATCATCGGGCTGAAAGAGGTCCTCCAGGAAGTCGCCGCACGCGTGAAAGAAAAACCGGAGAAAGAGATCAAAGACGTACTCTTATCCCGGCTTTCGACGAAAAATTACATTCCCGAAAAAGTAAAAGAGGAATATCGGACCGCGTTTTTCCGGGAATACAGGAAGTTTATCGGCGAGCCGGTGGAAGAAGACGCCGGCGGGGGGCTTCAGATCAAAATCCTCGGCCCGGGATGCCCCAACTGCGATGCGTTGGAGCAGACGGTGATGGAGATTCTGGCGAAAACGGGGATTCCCGCAGACGTGGAACACGTGCGGGATCCCATCGCCATCGCCGAATTCGGCGTCATGGGGACCCCGGCGCTGGTGGTCAACGGCCAGGTCAAAGCCGTGGGGAAAATTCCTCCCAAAACAACGCTGAGAAAGATGCTCGAATTGGGCGTTCCCGATTTCAACAACACCAGTAAAGGAGAAAAATCATGGAAATCAAAATCTTAGGACCGGGTTGTCCCAAATGCCGGCAAACCGAAAAAACGGTCAAGGAAGTCGTGGCCGAAACCGGAATCGACGCTTCCGTGGAAAAGATTACCAATACCCTGGAGATCGCGGAATACGGGGTTTTCGGGACGCCGGCGGTGGTCATCGACGGCGAAGTCAAAAGTGTCGGAAAAATCCCGTCCAAACAGGAAGTGCAATCCTGGATCGGAAAGTAAGGGGCATCGAGTGACGCTCGATTTAAAAATACTTCCGGCAATCCGCTTTTTTGTCTTGTGTTTTTGGATCATTGTTTCCGGATGGCTTGGTGTTTCTTCCGTCGCCTGGGCTTCGGAAGTATCCACTGGTTTTGACCACCTTCCGGTCAATGGTAAAGTGACCCTCATCGATCTGGGGTCCGACAGCTGCATCCCCTGTAAAATGATGGCGCCGATTCTGGAAAAGCTCAAGGCAAGATATCGGGACAAGGCGGAAATCGTCGTGATCGACGTCTATAAAAACCGGGATCAAGTGAAGCGGTTCAAAATCCGGGCCATTCCCACCCAGATCTTTTTTGATGAAAACGGCGATGAAATCTTTCGTCACCTGGGGTTCATGAGCGAAAAGGATATTGTCGCAAAACTGCGGGAAATGGGCGTTGAGTAAGGGGTTTCCACTTTGAATGCGCCGTAAAACGACAAGACGGTTCAAGGGAGGGTGTATGTACGTCAAGAAGAAGGGGCCGGCGGGGTTGGTTTGTGTTTTGTTTTTATTTGTGATAGCCGTTTCATTCACCCTTGCGGATTCCGGGAAACCGGCGGCGGTGATTTCCGATCCTGTCCATCGATTCGATCCGGTTGTGGAAGGAAAGCATGTGATCCATGAATTTACCATCCGGAACCAGGGGGACGCGCCCTTGCGGATTTTAAAAACGGAATCCGGGTGAGGGTGCACGGCTGCAACCAGTACGCGGCAGATCCCCCCCGGCGGGGAGGGACGAATCAAGGTGACGGTATCCACAAGGGGATACGGGGGAAGAGATGTCCGAGAAACCGTACGCATCCATACCGATGATCCCATGCACAGGATTATGGTGGTCACCATGATGGGGCAAGTGGAAAAATTCGCCGAAATCCGCCCGGAGCGGGTGCGCCTGACCGGCGAGAGAAAGGATGCGTGGGCCCGGGTGGAAATCATTCCCCGGAAGGAATATCCTTTTACCATCCAGAACATCAGCGCCCGGGACGGCCGCTTTATTCAGTGGGAACTGGAAGAACGCTGCGGGGAAAAGCGGGATCGATGTGTCCTTAAAGTCGAGACCAAGGGATCGGAGTCGAGCGGGTTTGCCGATATTCTTTATGTGGAAACCGACAGCCCCCTACAACCCAGAATACCCGTTTTCATCACCGGTTCGAGCCGGTGAAAGATCCGGAGCACGTTAGCGGAGGATGCGAAGCGCCGATGGCGGAACGTGGAAAAACCCTTTTTTTTAAACCGCGAATGCAACGGATCCTGTTTGCAACGGATCTTTCCGAATCCGCCGGCCGGGCATTCAACTATGCCACCGCTCTGGCGGGTGCCTTTGGTGCAACCATCACCGTACTGCACATCCTTGAGAAATTGACGCCCAACGCCGAACTGCTGGTGGCGACCCTTTTGGAATACCCGACCGTTGAAACGTTCAGGGCAAAAAGCCAGGAGGAAGTGGCTGGCCGCATCCGGAAATACATTACGCGGTTTTGCAGCGAGGCGGCGGACCGGATCCCGGAATGCCCCTTGATGCTTGAAGAAGTGATCGTCGAACCCGGAAAGGCGGCGGATCGAATTTTGCACCATGTCAACACCGGGAAATACGATGCGCTGGTCATGGGAAGCCGGGGCCACGGGTTACTCCGGGATTTCCTCCTTGGAGGCACATCCCGGAAAGTATTGCAGGCGTCCGCCATACCGGTTTTTGTGGTGTCATACAGCAGCGAATCCGGATCCGGTGATGACTAAGTATTTTCGCTTTTTTATGAGTATCGCCCTCATGTGGAGCCTGACGGGCATCGGGTCGTGTGTGAATGCATCTTTGCCCTTTGCAGTACCGCAGTGTGAAGGTCCCGGTTCGGCGGATCACGGCATTACCGCCCAAGCGCCGGGAACGTGCACGCTGGTCCCCTGCCGGTCCGATCAATTACGCTTTTTTTTGCTGCCGGATTCGCAACCCCGGAACCACAGAATTGAAAAAGACGGTTTTTTCCAGTGGACCGGCCCGATCGGGGCGTCGAACAGCGTTGTTGATCCCGGCGGTTCGTGGCGGGATCGTGTCGTCGTGAAATTTCCGCTGCCGCCCGTGCGCCCTTCCTTGTTTTATCTTCATTGTTCCATGATCTGTTAAAATTCCCGTTTCTTTCTTCACGGCCCGAGACATCTCAATATGCAACAGTTGCGCTTGCCGCCTCGGCGGAACTCCCCGTTTGATTTATGGAGGTTTTTGATGACAATGGAAAAGGTTCCGGTTTCGGATGCACGAAAACCGGATGGACCGGAAAATAAAACCAGAGAGTCCCTGATCCGAATCCCCGGCGGCAAAGTATTTCTTTTTTGGTTAATGATGATTACGGCCGCCGGATCACTGCCGCTGCCGGCCGCGGCGGAGATGCTGGAAACCGACTACCCCGGCCTTACCGCCGGTATATTGAGATTCGCCACGCTGGCGCCCATGGAAAAGGAGGTGGTATTGAAGTCGGAAGGCGTTCAGATCCGGCGTTCAGACCTGATGGATACCCTGAACCGGCAGAAACCCAAGATCCGCGCCCAGCTTGAAAAAAATCTGCTTTATGTGGTGGAAGCGGAAGCCACCCGCCGCATTATACTGAACGAAGCCCAAAAGGCCGGGATCATTGTGGGGAAGGGAAACGACGAAGGCGCCATCCAGGCCCTTTTTCAGCGCAAGGTCGAAGGCGTAAAGGTGTCCGAAGGCGAAATCGAGTCTTTTTATGCGGCAAATAAGGAGATGGTGGGGAATGTGCCTTTAGAACAGATTCAAGACGGGATCCGGGAGTACCTTCTTAAAGAAAAAACGCAAGAAGCCATTTCCGGATATATCGAAAAACTGGCGGCGTCCGTCGGACTGCAGCTCAACAAAGACTGGGCAAAGGAACAAATCCGCCTTGCGTTGGACAATCCCGTGGAACATGCCCGCCGGTCGGGGAAACCGACCATGGTGGAATTCGGGGCCACGGGGTGTGTCCCCTGCGACATGATGCAGCCCATACTAGACAAATTGCGGAAGAATTATTCCAAGAAATTAAACGTGGTGTTTGTCCACGTGGGCGAAGAACAGATTATGGCATCCCGTTACGGCATCCGATCCATCCCGGTCCAGGTCTTTTACGACGCAAAGGGAAAGGAAGTATTCCGGCACGTGGGATTTTATCCGGAAAAGGAAGTCCTTAAACAACTGGAAAGAGCAGGGCTATTGCCATAAGGAGTACACCGATATGCTGGACACACTTTTCATTACGGTGAATCAGTGGATGGCCCAGGGCGCCGTCGTCGCGGTGACGGGGGCGTTCCTGTGGGGGATGGTGAGCGTCCTGTTCAGCCCCTGCCATTTGGCGTCCATCCCGTTGATCGTGGCCTACGTGGGGGGGCAGCAGAGCGCCGTCAATCCCCGGAAGGCCGGATGGTATGCCGGCGCCTTCACATTGGGACTTTTCATCACCATTGCGGCTGTGGGGATTATATGCGCGCTCCTGGGACGCATGCTCGGGGACGTGGGGGCCTGGTGGCAGGTTCTGGTGGGAGCGGTGCTGATCTGGGTGGCCCTGGGGATGCTGGGGGTTCAAGCTTGCTCCATGTCGGGCTCAATGCTGTATCGCCTGAAACTTCGCGGCATTCACGGCGCCTTTGGATTGGGGCTGGCGTACGGCATCCTTTCCGGCTCGTGCACCTTCGGGTTCATCGCCCCGATCTTGGCCATCGTCACCGTTCAGCAGAAACTTGTTGCCGGGTCCATCATGATGCTTTTTTTCGCCTTTGGGCACTGTCTTCCTATCGTGGTTGCGGGAAGCTCCACAGCCTGGGTGAGAAGGTTGACGGAAAACAAGACGTACCAGGGCGTGGGCATGTGGTTTCAGCGGGGGGCCGGCGTGGTGATCGCGCTGTTGGGGGTGTATTTTATCTCCGGGCCCTTTCTGGCGGCTTCGTAAAAAAACGGACCTTTTACCGGAATGCTTCCCGAAAGACCCGCCTTCCAAAGCGGGGTTAATGGAAGCGCCCTTAAAACGGCCATTTTCCTTATCGGTATCGGGATCGAAATCGGTATCGGTATCGGGATCGAAATCGGCATCGAAATCGGTATCGGTATCGGCATCGAAATCGGTATCGGGATCGAAATCGAAAACAACACGATGAAGTTCCTTGGAAGGGAAGCAAACAAATGAAGGGTCATCAATCCCATCCGATTCAAAAGGCGATGTGGCAGGTTCCCGCGCTTCTTTTCCTGGCGGCTTTGATCGCCGTGGGCGTCAACCATTGGCGCAAAGACGGCATTCCCCTCATCGGCGACTGGTCGGCCGAAGCCCGGTTTTCCGATGCCGCCGGACAAAGCCTGGTGATCGATCTGGACCAGGCGCGGAGACTGCACGAAATCCAGGAAGCGGTTTTCGTGGATGCCCGGTCCGAATCCCTTTACCGGGATGGGCATATCAAAGGGGCGCTGAACATCCCCTGGCAGGAGGTGGACCGGTACTTCGTCGAGGTGATGGATCGTCTCGACTCAGAAAAGGCCATCATTACCTATTGTGACGGCGAAACCTGTGAATTGAGCCATGAATTGGCCCTTTTTTTGCGGGAAATGGGGTTCGAAAACGTCCGTGTGCTGGTCAACGGCTGGACCGTATGGAAAGACGCCGGATTGCCGGTGGATGCATCAGGTTGAAAGCAATGGAGAAGAAAAAGACGTCAAAGACAGGAAGGGGCGTGTTTCACGCGTTGCGAATCTTTCTCGGTGCGGTGTTTCTTTATGCCAGTTACGACAAAATCCTGCACCCGGAAGTCTTCGCCCAGGCGGTTTACAACTACCAGATCCTCCCGGATGCCGCCGTCAACCTTGTTTCGTTGGTGTTGCCCTGGCTGGAACTGCTCCTCGGCCTTTGTCTGATTTTCAACTTCTGGCTGCCGGGTGCGATCCTCACGGGAACCGTTCTGTTGGCGATCTTTATGGCCGCCCTGGCGTTCAACCAAATCCGCGGCCTCGATATTTACTGCGGCTGCTTTTCAACGAGTACCGAAGAAGGACCGGCGGATTTATGGACCGTGGCCCGGGATCTGGCCTTTTTCCTGATTGCCGTATACCTGGCGGTTTTCGTCTTTTTCATCAGGACCGCGGGCGTCCGCAAGAAAGACTCAACGGCAGCGGAAACGATTGCCGAATAAGACGTGGAGGAAGACAACGGTGTTTGTTTTTCCATGGAGAACGGTTTTGGTTTGCCTGCTGTTTTTTGGGCTGACGGGCGCACAATGGGGATGGTCCGGCACTCGGCCCGAGGGATCCCCGGACCCCGCGACCCTTTTTTCCTACGGTGCCGGTCCGGTGGAACTTATTGTCTTTACGGATTACTTCTGTCCCCTGTGTCGATCCATTGAGGGCTACCTGAAACAAGCCGTGAAAACACTGCACCGCCTGGGGGCTAAAATCACTTTTGTGGATATGCCGTTTCATCAAAAGAGCGGTTTTTATGCCACCTACTTTTTATACGCCGCCAAGGCCGCGGAGGGGTTGGATGACGCCTTGCGTATTCGAAAAAGTTTGTTCGAACTGGCCCGGGCCGATACCATCCATTCGGAAGTGGAGATGATCCGCCATTTCAAGGAAAAAGAAATTCCCTTTGCTTTAATGGACTTAAGACCCGTGTTCGAGGCATGGGTCGCATTGATTCAACGCTTTTCAGTCAAAAGTACGCCCGTCTGTATTCTCACGCGCCCCGGACAAGAGCCCCTGGTCTTCAAAGGCAGCAGGGAAATTCCCGAGGGAATCGATCGGGTGATCGAAGCGATGACCGGAACGCTTCCTGGAAGCCCACAAGGAACCCCGATGACCGACGGAGGAAGTCCATGAATTTAAAACCCGTTCAAATTCACCTGGAAGCCGCCCAGGTCAGGGAAATCCTGAAGATCGCGCTGGATGACGACGCCGACGCGGCCCTCGATTTCGTCAAGACCGTCCTGTTCTGGCAGATCGACAAGGCATTGCAGCGTCGTTGAGTCCCGGTCTTCGAGGCCAGTTACGGGCCTCGCCAACATTGATGCTCACCGGATTCAGGGTGTATTTTCCCCGTTGATTAACAATCAACCCAGTTCACGTTGATAGGAAAACGGCATGCGGGTGGCCCAGTTTATCAATCGCTTCTTGATCCAGATCTTGCTGGCGACAATCCTTTTCGGATTGATTTTCGGCGTGGTGTTTCCGCATGTGGGGCCCAAACTGCAAACCCTTTATCCCCTGTGTCTCTTTGTCATGCTCTTTCCCATGATGGTGGGAATCAAACTGGGAGAAGTCGCCGGCGCGTTGCGCCGGCTCGGATTCATGACCGGTGCCATGGTGTTCAATTACCTGCTTTCCCCGTTGGCGGCGGCGGGGCTCGCCCGCATTTTCCTTCAGGCCCACCCCGATTTCGCCGTTGGACTCATTCTGACAGGGGTGGTTCCCTGCGCGGGAATGGTGGTGGCATGGACCGGGATGACGAAAGGCAATATGCCCCTGGCGCTGGTGGTCACCGTCTTCAGCCTGCTGGCGGGGATTTTTTTGATTCCGGTTTGGATGCTGATCCTGGCGAACATGTACGTACCGGTCGATGCATTCGGGATGTTGAAAACGATTTTCCTGGCCCTTGTCGTCCCGTTGATTCTGGGGAACCTGGCGCGGATCGGGCTCGTGAAATGGAAAGGGCAGACAACCTTTATGGAATTAAGGCCTGTATTTCCGGCCGTTTCCGCGTTGGGGATGTATTCGGTTTTTTTTATCTCCATGAGCGCGGAAGCAAAAACCTTGATGCGCCACCCGGAATACCTGCTGATTATCGCCTTGCCACTGGTGCTCTTATATGCCGTATTGTTTGCCGCCGCGATCGTCTACGCGCGATTCGGCAAAATGCGCTATCCGGATATGGTGGCGATGACCTACAGCGTGGGCGGGAAGAATATTTCCATCGCGCTGGCCCTGGCGGTTCTGTTCTTTTCCCCGCTGACCGTGATGATCATCGCCGTCAAACCCCTCATCCAGGTGCTTTTCATGGCCGGCTTTTATCGGGTTGCACCTCGATTGGAAAAGTTTTGGATAAACCCAAAACCGGGAGAATGCCAAAACGCTACCGGAAAAGATCGGCGCAGCGGCGGCAAAGTCTTAACCAAACAGGAAACGATCAATATAGATTCGGAAAATGGCGAAACAGCACGGTATCAAAACCGCTCGAAAGACCAACGCGGAATTGATCCGTCAAATTCAGCGGGCGGAAGGCAACTTTGATTGTTTTGGTTCCGCAAGGACCTATTCCGACCGATTGGATTGCCTTTTTCGTTCCATGTGCCTGAAAATCGAGGTGACAATTTGAGAACAGTGAAGGGTGATGGCGTCGTAAAAAGTCCACCTGCGGCGTTGCGCAGCCTCCTTCGTCATTGCGGCGTACCTGTAAGTACGCCTCATTCCTCAGAATTTGCGCGCCTTGCATCTGGAACTTTTTTCTTTGCCATCCCAATTCCGATTTGTTACGAGTTCATCAAGGGTGGCTGTGGATCAAAATCAAAATCAATCGGAAAGGAGTGCAGTGATGGAAAAGCAAATGAGTGTTGAAGAGATTCTCAAAATGATGGAAAAAGGACTTGGGGAAGAACCGCGGCCCATGGTGTTGATGTCCAAACTCATCCCCCAATGGATTCCACGGCAGGCGCAAGAGAAAAAATTCGTCATGGAGGAACTGAAAACCGTTCCCACGAAGTATAAACACCTATCATGATCGCCGCCGCCGTGGGGTGTCACCTGTGCACCGAAACGTTTATCAAACTGGCCGTCCGTTCAGGCGTGACGAAAGAAGAGATTGCAGAGACGATTCTGGCAACACGATTCGCCTTGGCCTCCACGACGTTTGCCACCGCCATTGAAGGGATGGGCCATTTGGCTTCAGAAAGCTCCTGACGGATCGGCATTGAACAAATCCGGACTTTAAAGGGAAGAGAAACAGAATCTAAAAAGAGGAACTGTCGTTCCCTGAAGCTGCATTCGTCTAAAGATATCGCTGATTGCAACGCTTGAAAATAGAAATGAGCACTTGAGGGCTCAATTTATGAATCCCGACACCATCACAAAAACAAAAAATGAAAATGAGAAAAAAACGATTCTAGTGGCAATGGATTTTTCCGACTGTTCAAAGGCCGCTTATCGCAAGGCTTGCACGATATTTCGGGGCGATATCGAAAAAATCATTGCACTCCATGTGATCGATTCCGAATTCGTGAAACGATGCGTAACCCACCGCGTTGGAAAAGAGGGGCAGATTAAAAAAACACTTTTTTTAAATGCAAAAGAACAGCTAAAGGAATTCATTGCGGAAGAAAAAGAAACCGATGTTAAAGTGGAGCCGGTTATTTGCGAGGGCGTTCCTTACCTTGAGATCACCCGAAAGGCGCATGAGTTCAATGTGGAGATGATTATCATTGGAAGCTATGGAAAGGCGGGGGATACGGAACGGATTTTTTTTGGAAGCACGGCGGAAAAGCTCCTCAGATTCATTACGCATCCGATTCTTTGCATACCACCGGTAACAGGATACGGCAAATGATGAGGGTTTCTCATGCGTCGGCCGTCAATTAAGATACGGGCGGGCGGGCTCCGCAAGCACGATAATATGGTTGCCGCCGCGGTGTGTGAATTGCTGGCCCAGGCCGGAATCCGGATCAACGGGGCGAATCCATGGGATATCCGGGTGCATGATACGCGCTGGTACACCCGGGTGATTCGGGACAAGAACCTGGGCCTGGGCGAATCCTACATGGACGGCTGGTGGGACTGCGGGCAGGTGGATGAAATGATCTGCCGGCTGCTCAAAACCGATCTGGAGGACCGGGTCCGGGGGAGCCTGCGGTATCAGCTCCGCTTATTGCCGGCCGTGTTGTTCAACCTGCAATCCGGAGCGCGCGTCCGCAGGATCGCAAAGCACCATTATGATCTCGGAAACGATCTCTTTTTCTCTTTCCTGGATCCGTATAATCAATACAGCTGCGGCCATTTTCAAAACACGGACGATTTGAACCGGGCGCAACTGGACAAGCTCGACCTGATCTGCCGCAAATTGAATCTCGGCCCCCCGGACCATCTCCTGGACATCGGGTGCGGCTGGGGCGGGCTGGCCAAGTACGCGGCCGAGCGCGCCGGATGCACGGTGACCGGCGTAAACATTTCCTCGGAACAATTGGAATACGCCCGACACTTCTGCCGGGGACTGCCCGTCACGTTCCTCGACTGCGATTACCGCGCGATTACCGGGCGTTTCGATAAGATCGTTTCCGTGGGGATGTTCGAGCACGTGGGGCAAAAGAATTACCGGATCTTCATGGAAACCATCCGGCGCAGTCTGAAAGAGGACGGGATTTTCCTCCTCCATACCATCGGGAGGAACACCTCGATTACCGGATGCGATCCCTGGATCACGAAATATATCTTTCCCAACGGCATGCTCCCCAGCATCGCACAGATCGCAAAGGCGGCGGAAGGGCTTTTCGTGATCGAGGACTGGCACAACCTGGGTCCCCATTACGATCGCACCCTCATGGCCTGGAACCGCAACTTCCAGGCGGCCTGGCCACGGCTGAGGGAAAAATACGATGAACGCTTCAAGCGGATGTGGGAATATTACCTGCTGTCCTGTGCCGGGGCCTTCCGGGCCAGAAGCAACCAGGTATGGCAGGTCGTCATGACCCCGCACGGCGGGAGTACATGGGATGGGACACGGTTATAACTTGCAAAGAGGAGTACCATGACCGATTCGACGATCAAGCAACTGAGTTTTTTAGACCGGTTTTTGACATTATGGATCTTTTTGGCCATGGCCGTTGGGGTGTTCGGCGGATATCTGTATCCCGGGGTGCGGGATTTCATCAATATCTTCCAGGTGGGGACCACGAACATTCCGATTGCCATCGGCCTGATCCTGATGATGTATCCGCCCCTGGCCAAGGTGCGCTATGAAAAACTCGGATTTGTCTTCCGGGATGTCAAGATCCTCGGGTTGTCCCTGGTCCAGAACTGGCTCATCGGGCCCGTTTTGATGTTTTTATTGGCCATTGCGTTTCTTTCCGGCCATCACGAATACATGGTGGGGTTGATCATGATCGGGCTGGCCCGGTGTATCGCCATGGTCCTGGTCTGGAACGACCTGGCCAAGGGGGATGCCGAATACTGTGCCGGGCTGGTGGCCTTCAACTCCATTTTCCAGGTCCTGTTTTTCTCCGTTTACGCCTGGTTTTTCATCACCATCCTGCCGGGCTGGTTCGGGCTTGAAGGGAGCACGGTCGATGTCACCATCGGCCAGATCGCCGAGAGTGTCTTCATCTACCTGGGGATTCCGTTCATCGCCGGGTTGATCACGCGCATCATCGGGCTGAAAACCAAGGGGGAAACATGGTACCATGAACGCTTCATCCCGAAGATCAGCCCCATCACCCTGATCGCGCTGCTGTTCACCATCGTGGTCATGTTCTCCCTGAAAGGCGAGTACATCGTCAAACTCCCCTTCGATGTCGTGCGCATCGCCGTGCCGTTGTGTATCTATTTTCTTGCCATGTTCCTGATCACCTTTTTCATGTCCATGAAATTCAAGGCCACGTATGAGCAGACCACGACGCTGTCTTTTACCGCGGCGTCCAACAACTTCGAGCTGGCCATTGCCGTGGCCGTGGCCGTGTTCGGGATCAACTCCGGGGAAGCCTTCGCCGCGGTCATCGGTCCCCTGGTGGAAGTCCCGGTGCTGATCAGCCTGGTTAACGTGGCGTTGTGGCTGAAGCGAAAATATTTTCCATACGCGGTGGAAACCCCCACCGGGGTGTGCCACGTGACGTGCAGAACTTGAACCGTATCGTTTTCCACGTTACGGCCGCGGACGGTGCCATGGACGTATCATGGGCCGGCGCCGGCGTGATGCTGAACCGTCGATGAAAGGACAGTCTGAGTTGAATCACCAAAAGTCTTTTGCCGGGAGCGATGCGTTGGATTTCCGCCAGGTGCTGGAGGTCGTGCCCGACGCCGTCATCGTCGTCGATTTGGATTTCAACGTCCGATGGGCCAATGCCGCCTTTTCGGCCTTGACGGGGATCCCGCCGTCCCGGGCCGTCGGGAAAAAGTGTTATGACGTGTTTCCGGGGAATTTGTGCGGCACCCCGGGGTGTCCCTTGAGCCGCATCCAGGAAGAAATGGAGCCGCTTTGCTACGAGGAGGACAAGCAGTGCGGTTACGGGCGAAGCGCCCCCGGTCTCATCACTGCCGTGCCTTACCGCACGGCCGGCGGCAAGCTGGCCGGCATGGTGGAAATCGTTCACGACATGACCCCCTTGTACGAAAGCCGGGAAAAATACAGAAAAGCCATGGGCGGCATCATCCAGGCCATGTCCCTGGCCATCGAAAAGCGGGATCCCAACACCGCCGGGCACCAGCGCCGCGTGACCAAGCTGTGTCGGCGGATCGCCCGGGAACTGGGGTTTTCCTGGGAGCGCACCGAAGGGTTGCGCATGGCCGCCGCCATCCACGATCTGGGGAAGATTTTCGTGCCCCAGGCCATCCTGAACCGGTCGGGTGAATTGGCGGAGCATGAACGGGCCATCATCCAGAACCACCCCAGGGCCGCTTATGAAATATTAAAAGACATCGATTTCCCCTGGCCCCTGGCGGAAACCATCCATCAGCATCATGAGCGCATGGACGGCTCCGGGTATCCCCAGGGCCTCAAGGGGGAGTCGATTCTCCTCGAAGCGCGGATCCTCGGCGTGGCCGACGTGGTGGATGCCATGTGTTATTTTCGCCCCTATCGGCCGGCGGTCGGCATGCAGGCGGCTCTGGAGGAAATCACCAAAGGGCGGGGGATACAATACGATGCCGGCGTGGTGGACGCCTGTGTACGGATAATCAAGGAAGGAAAGATGGATCTGGCTTTGGTGGAAGAAAAAGCGGATTCCGGCGTGAAACAGTGAAAGTATCGACAATCACTGGTAAAGGGATGCAGCTTGAACATCAACGAACCCCGGAACAAATCCTGCGCCGGGTGGTGGATTCATGCGCGGACTGCGACACCTGCCGGTTCCTGATGGAGGAAAGCTGCCTGCTTTTCCCCGAGCTGTATCGACTCTATGACCGGGAAAAGGAAAACGGACACCCGGCCACCCGGGAAGAACTCCAAAAGCTCGCCGATCTGTGCACCCTGTGCGGCCTGTGCCCGTGTCCCGATATCCGCATGGACATCATCCGAGGGAAGACCGAGCGCGTTCGGAAAAACGGGATGCCCCTGGGGGTCCGGCTGCTGGCCGATGTGCAGGAGGTCTGCCGGTTCAGCGGCCGCATGCCGACATTCGTGAACACGGTGCTCGGCCTTGCACCCGTTGACCGGTCCCTGAAAACGATCGCCCGGATCCATCCGGGTCGTGCCTTGCCCAAAGCCGCTCCCGAATCTTTCTTTGAATGGGCGCGGAAAAACGGATTGCACCGTGAACCGGAAAATGAGCCCAAAGTGGCCTACTTCGCGGGCTGTACGGCCGGCTATTTTTTCCCGGAGGTGGCCCGGGCCGCGGTGGCTGTTTTGAAGCGAAACGGGGTTTTTGTGTATGTGCCGGAACAGCAGTGCTGCGGCATGCCCACCCTGGTGGAAGGGGATGCCGCCACCACCCTCAGGCGCGTGGAGAAAAACCTCACCACTTTTCTCAACGCCGCCCGATCCGGATACGGTTTGGTGTGTTCCTGTCCCACCTGCGGGTATTTCATGAAGGTGCTGCTCAAGGAAGGCGCCTGCTATTCGGAAGCCTTTCAGCGCGCGGTTTCCGCCGGAAAAGACGAGATCAAGGTGCCCGATTCCAGGGCCGGAAAACCGGGCTTTATCCGGCTCAAGAAGGGCATGTACCGGGAGATCCTGAAAGACGACGGGTATTTTTCCGGCTTCGATCCGCTGGACCGCCTCATGCTGGCCGGCGCAATCCAGGACATGGGCCAGTACCTGGATCGTTGTGCAGCCGAAAAGCGCCTGGATACCCGGTTCGGCGCGGTTTACGGCCGCATGGCCTATTTCGCCCCGTGTCACCAGCGGGAACAGGAGATCGGAAGCCCCTATGAAGGCCTGTTGCGCATGATCCCCGGCCTGACGGTGGAACGGCTGGGCGGGGCCATGGACTGCTGCGGCATGGGCGGAAGCCTGGGATTCAAGGAGAGCTTTTATGAACGTTCCATCCGGCTGGGGTCGCCGCTGATGAACAAAATCAAAGCCAAAAATCCCGATGCCGTCATTACCGACTGCCTGAGCTGCCGTTTGCAGTTTACCCACATGCCTTCCTGTCCGGTGTTTCACCCCCTGGAGATTCTGGCGCGCGCTTACGAAGCCGCTGAAAAACCGGAAGCCGGGAATATACGGTAAAGACATCGCCGACAAAAGGAGGCATCCATGCTGCTGACCGGGTACACCAAAGAAATATTCCGGCCCGAATGCAACCCGAGCTTTGAATCGGTGCACTGCATCGCCCGCCTTAACGAAGATATCGGCGATGTTCTTCCTTATTTGAACGCCGTTCTCGGCGGGACACAGTATTTTGCGGACCCGCCGGAGGTGATGTTCCACCATCACGGGAAAATCATCAAGGTGGGAAACCGGGAGATCGCCGTCAACGCGCTTAAAGACGAAGCCGAAGCGGATCGGATTTTGGAGTGGTTGAAGAACGAAATCAATCAGGCCTGGGAAAACCGGGAAACAATCACGCCGTGCTATACCGGAAAGAAAAAGCCCCAGGTGATGGAAATTCTGCGCTTTCTGCCCAAAACCAACTGCAAAAAGTGCGGCCAGCCCACCTGCATGGCCTTTGCCGCCCTGGTGGCGGAGGGCGGCTGCGGCCCCGAGGCCTGTCCGGAATTGACACCGGAAAACCGGGGAAAATTGACCGCCTACGTGGCGGATTTCGATTTTGAATGATATTTTTCGATTTATTTGTCCATAACTGATCTTCATCTCTTTTTAACAGAATTTTAAAAAAGACATCCTATTATCATTTGATAAGTGTTTTTGATCCTGGGTGATATTCCCAAAAAGGAGCGTTTTCCGAACAACCCCAACGGTTTTTTAAAAAAGGAATCCAACAATGCCGGACATCAGCGTCCTTATCATCTGTTTCCACAACAGCGGCCGGAGCCAGATCGCCGAGGCCTACCTGAATCGGTTTGCCGGGGATCGGCTGGTGGTGGAAAGTGCCGGGCTTGAACCCGCCGAGCGGGTCAACCCGCTGGTGGTGGCGGTGATGAAAGAAGAAGGGATCGATCTTTCGGAGAAAAAACCCAGAGCCTTTTTGAACTGTTCAAAACAGGAAAGGTGTTCAGCCATGTGATCACCGTGTGCAGTGATGCGGACGAAAATTGTCCTGTTTTTCCGGGGATCACGAAACGCTGGCATCATGGATTTCCCGATCCGTCCAAGGTGACCGGCCCGGAGGAAGAAAAACTCGAAAAGGTCCGCCGGATCCGGGACGCCATCAAGGACTGGCTGTTGCATCCGCCCGAGGGGGGTTTCTCATACAAGGCGGTTCTTGAAAAAGAATAGCGGGTTTTTCCGTGCGCTTAAATTCCTTTCCCGAACGGGCAGTGGGGATACGTGCACGACGGGCAGTCCTGGCACAGGCCGCCGTGGCCGAGGAACGCCAGTTCTTTTTTGCCGATCTTTTCTCCGGAAAGAATCCGCGGCAAAAGCAGATCCAGCACGGTGATCCGGTGGTGCAGGCCGCACGCCGGAACCCCCAAAAGAGGGATTTCTCCGATGTATGCCACCAGGAACATGGCGCCCGGCAGCGCGGCCGCACCGTAATGAATTGCTTCGGCCCCGGCGCTCCGGATGGCCTTTCGGGTCACATCGTCCGGGTCCACGCTCATCCCGCCCGATAACAGGATCAGGTCGCATCCGTTTTTAAGATGGCTGCGGAGGGCTTCTGCGATGCGGTCTTCTTCGTCCGGCGCAAAGGCGATTCCGGTGACTTCGGATCCCAGGTCCAGGATTTTTTGGCGCAGGATGGGGGCGAATCGGTCTTCGATGAGGCCGTGATAGACCTCGCTTCCGGTGATGACCAGGCCGGCCTTGACCCTCTTTAACGCCTTCACCGATACCACGCCGCCGTTCTGGGCGGCGATGGCGGCGGCCCGCTCCACGGGTGCCCGCTGCATGACCAGGGGGATGGCCCGGGTGGCGGCCACACGCTCTCCCTTCTTCACCAGCGTATGGGCGTGCAACGTGGCGCACATGACTTCGTCGATCATGTTGAAGGCGGCCAGGGCCGCCGCATTCACGGTCAAGAGTCCGTCATGGGCGGCATGCAGGCTGATTTTCCCTTCTTTGGGGTCGTCCTCCCATGTCACGCCTTCGCCGGCCAATCCCTTGGCCAGGATGGCGGCGGCCTGGTTTTCGTGGATTTCATCGGCTTCCAGGTCAATGAGATAGAGATGGTTTTTCCCCAGTTTCTGCAGATGGCACAGGTCCGCGTCGCAGACTTCGTGGCCCTTGCGGAACGCCGGTCCCTTGAATTCCCCGGGCCGGATTTCGGTGATGTCATGCGCCAGTTGTGTTCCCACGGCGTCTTGGACTCTGATTTTTTTCAGCACGGCGACCTCTCTTTTTATTTTTCACCCTCACCCTGTCCCTCTCCCTCGAGGGAGAGGGAATAAAGGTGAAGCCTCTCCCTCAAGGGGAGAGGGAATAAAGGTGAAGCCTCTCCCCCAAGGGAGAGGGAATCGTTGTGGATCCTTTCCCCTTGAGGGAAAATGGATTGAAGGAGGAGCACCTTCTCCGGGGGAGAGGGGGTTTTTGCCTTTTGCGATCCCATAAAAAATTATTGAAGAAAAACACGGTCTCTTTTTGGTTCGGCACCGATTTTTGAAAAAGCGTATGCTTCCCGGGGCGACCAGTCCATATCGTCCCAGGTGATTTCCCGGGCGTTTTTAAAGTAGCATTTTGAAGAGCAGGGCCGGCAGACGGGTCGGCCTTCCACAAAAACTTCCCGGCGGTCCCGGATGACCTGACCGCAGGACGTGCACACGCTTTTATACCGGGTGGGGCCCGGGAGATCGCACGCATCCAAATCCACGCACACGTCCTGGACCCGGAACAGGACGCTGTCCGGCATCCGCTTGTAGGCTTCCAGTTGTTGGGCGTGTTTTCCCGGTACTTCCGGGGCATACACGGGCGCCAGGTCCCGTGCGTCTTCCGTGGAAATGACGCGGAAGGCCTTCCGGGTTTCCAGGTTTAAAAACGTGGCGGCCATGATGCCGTAGTCCGCGAACTTGAGACTCCGGCGCCCCAGCTTCACACCGGTGACGTGGGCCACCGCGTCGGCGGTGCACCGGTCCATCTCCACATAGACGAGAAGTCTTTTGATCTGGTCGTGCCGGGTGGGTTCGTCCAGGCCGATGAGCCGGCAGCCCAGCATGGCCATTCGGACCCCCACCGCCTGGCCGGGACAAAGATGACCGTGGGCCGCCGCGGAGGATTCGAGTAATGTTTCAAAAGGCTGCATGGGCGCTTCTTTCCGTCATATGAATATTCATGGCGTTGCTCTCTTCTTCGATGAAGGATTGTGTCACTTTCCCCAGGAGGCGATAGAACCGGGTTTCCGCATGTTCCATGATCTTTGCCGTGAAATCCGGGATCCAGGCGCCCGGGTGGTGTGCGAAAAAGGCGTGCTGCCGGTGCAGGCTGTCCAGCAACCCGTCACCGTCTTCCGTGCGGAGGGCTTCCGCCTGCCGGCATACCAGGGCGTGCATGAATTCCAGTTCGACGGACACATGATCCGGTGCGTCCTTGAAATTCTCGGCCATATCCATCCCCATCTCCCGGTAGTGTCCCAGTACATCCATGGTGGAATCCCCCATGATCCTTCGTTTGCCGTCCAGGTAGACGGATCCATAGGGCGGCGCGAGGAGGAGGAAGGGGCCCAAGAAGAGCCGGGCATAATCGACTTTCAAGGGCTCCATGCCGCCGGTGGAGGTGAACGCCTCCGGGAGTCCGGCGGCGGTATCGCATGCGCCGGATTCCAGCATCGTCAAGTGTTCACCCAGCCGGATGAGAGCATTTTCCAATTCGGGCGCCGGCGGGCGGAACGCATCCGCCAGGATCCGGTATACACGGGATCGATGGATCTCGTGTTCCAGCAGTTCGATCTGCATCGTCATGGGAAGGCCTCCTTTTCACCCTCACCCTGCCCTCCCTCAAGGGAGAGGGAAAAATGATATAAGTCATCTCCCTCAAGGGAGGGGAAAATGATATGGGTCATCTCCATCGAGGGAGAGGCAAATGATATAAGTCATCTCCTTCAAGGGAGATGGCTTAATTGGTGAAACCCTGTTCCGGTAAAGCTTCCAGTCTCAGGTATCGTTCCCCCAGGGTGTACAGCAGCAGAATGACGGCCACCGCCAGCAGGAAGACCAGCCATTCATACAGGCTGGGAAAATAACTGATGTAGGTCGGGTACTGCTCTGCTTTCGGGCCTACCGGACGGCTCTGACCGGCCAGAAGAATCTCCATGTGCATGGCGAGCGTCCCGGCCAGGGCCAGGGCCGACGCCACAATGCGGCTGGCGTTGACGGTTCGGATGGAGGGGATGGCCATGAGAATAAAGGGAATAAACAGGCCCACAATGACCTCGGTGTTGAAGTGCCCGATCCCACCGAAGGCCTGGGTGTATTTCCGGTAGTTGAGAAAATCCGGGACCACGGTGTTGGCCTCGATGGCGATCTTGACCAGAGTGAAGACGATGACGGTCCCTATGGAAAAGGTGAACATCCGGGTGAAATCGTCACAGATGGCCTTTTGGGTCCCGGGCATTTTATTCCCGCTGAGCGCCGTGAGCACGAGATTGTAAAACAGGCACAGGGCGGTTCCGCTCAGCACCGCCATCAACAGGCAATAGATGGACATGACGGGGCCGAAATAGGTGACCCGGGATTCGGTGAGACCGAAGACGGATCCGATCATCAGCGGGGCCACAAGGGCCGCCAAAAAGGAGACGGTCCCCAGGGCCTTGCTGAACCCGCTGTGCCAGTCGCCGGCGTGGAGCCGCCAGAGCTTCAAGATCAGGATGACCAGTTCCACGCTGTAAATGGCGCCCATCCACCAGATGGGGGAGCTGAAGTTGGGGGAGAGCATGATGTAGATCATGTGAAAGACGTTTCCCAACTCCAGGCCGATGGCCACGAATCCGCCCAAAAGCGTGACGATGGCCAGATAGACCAGGCGTTTGGCCACGGGTTCGTATTTTTTGATTTCAAAAACCAGGGGGAGGGAGGCCAAAATCGTCAACCCGGAACTGGTCAGGGCCAGGAAAATGTAGACGCCCAGGGGCAGGGACCAGAGGAGCACATCGTTGGTGTTGAACAGGTAGTGTCCCCGGGTGAACAATTGGACGGCCGTCACCAGCCCGGCGAGGATCGCCGCACCGAGCAGGCCCAGCCAAATCATGAATTTGCCGTCGGATTTCATTTATACACCTCCCTTGGTGGGCTGGTAGTGGGCCGGGTTGAAGTCCCGGATATAAAAGACATGCGGTTCGGTGCCCAACTGTTCCCTCAGCCGGAACGGCCGGAATTTTCCGAGAAGCTTGCTGACTTCGCTGTCGGGATCCGAGATGTCCCCGAAAATCCGTGCGTCCGCGGGACAGGCTTCCACGCACCGGGGGAGTTCTCCTTTTTTGACGAGATGGTCGCAGAAGGTGCATTTCTCCACCACGCCCTTGGGCCGGATGCCGGGGAGGGTGTCGTCGCGTTCCGGGTTGTAATAGGGAATCACCTTGCCGCCGGCTTTTTCGCTCACCTCGGCAGGTGAAAAGGTCCCCCCCGGGATCATTTCAGTACGATCCCGCCAGTAGGGATGGGGCTTGCGCCAGTTGAAGTAGATCACGCCGTAGGGGCAGTTGAATTCACAGTACTTGCATCCGATGCACTTGTTCGGGTTGTGCATGGTGATGCCGTTGTCGAGCTTGTGCATGGCCTGGGTGGGGCATCCCCGGACACAAGGGGCGTTGGCGCAGTGGTTGCACAACGTCGGGATATAATGGTAGCGGACATTGGGAAACGTTCCCGACGTTTCCGTGATCTTGTTGGACCAGTAGATCCCGTCCGGCACGTTGTTTTCACTCCGGCAGGCGATGCTGCAGCTGCCGCATCCCACACACCGCTGCAAGTCGATGACCATGGCATATCTGGGCATAATCGTACCTCCTAAACCTTTTCAATTTTGACGCGGGTGCCGGCGTGCCGGACGGTGCTCCCGCTGAGCCGGTCGTAAACCGCAGGGATCAAGTCGTTGTTGTTGCCTCCCCGGGGGACCTTTCCGAAAACCTTGGCGGCCAGGCGGCCGTAGGCCCAGTGTCCCTGGCCGTAGCATTTGGCCACCGTACCGGGACGCACCCCTTCCCAGAGCTTGGCCCTACACTCGAGGGTGCCGGTGGGGGAGGTGAGGCGAATACGGTCCCCGGTTTGGATCCCGAGCCGTTGGGCGTCGGCCGGGTTGATCTTGGCCACGTCCTCCCAGATTTCATCACCCGGATCCAGGTCCTTGAACTCGTAGTACCAGGGGCAGTTGGCGGAGCGGCCCTCCCGGTTGAGGCGGGACTTGTGATCCACGAAAAGGAAGGGGAATTTTTCCGGATGGCCGGAGGTCAAGGGCGCTTCGTAATGGGGGATGAAGGCCTGTTCGCCCCGGGCTTCATAGAAGCAGGCCTCCATGACATGATCCACGGTGGTGTTGTGTTTTTCGGCATGTTTTTCCAGGGCTTCTTTGAGGGTTTCGCTGTAAAATTCGAATTTTTCGGTCTTGGTGCCCATCTTCCCCCACCGCTTGCGATACGGATAGGGATCCGAGTTCCATACCCCCACCTTGGCAAATTCCGCCCACCCGTTGAAACGGTCGCCGCCCTGGTAATGGGCCGGGTCCCAGAGGTTTTGCGTGGCGATCTTCAACGCATACAGGGAGAACTCATCCGCGTTGGTGGGTTCTTTCCCGGTTTCCGGGTCCGTGTATGTTTTGTAATGGCGCAGGAGATTGTCAAACCCCTTTTCGGCCAGTTTTTGGGCAAGAAGCCAGGGGATTTCGGTTTCATCCGTTTTGTAGTCCCCCACGCGCTTGATGATGGGCTGCATCAGGGTCACGTGGCGGTGGCCGTTTCCGTGGGATTTCACATACCCGTACTTTTCGAACAGATGATGCGTGTTGGGAAGCAGGATATCCGAAAACCAGGAAAACTCCGAGGCGTTGGTGGTGATATGGACCACGAAGGGGATTTTGGACAAGGCGCGTTCCCACCGCTCCGGCTGGCCGCAGGAAAAAGTGAAGTTGTTCATGTACCCGATGGCCACCTTGATGTCGTAGGGGTCTTCGTTGAGAATCCCGTCGGCGGCATTGTTGGTGACCACGCCGCCCCCGGATTTTCCCTTGTTGAGGGAGGGAAACTCGAGGCGGCCCCGCTGGTCGATCTTTTCGTGCTTTTTCCCCTTCTCGGCGATCTCGTCGAGGAAATCGTCGGGTTTCGGGAATGATTTTGTGTATTCCTTGTTGGCTTTCAGGGTCCCGCCCACATTGTCCACGGAACCGACCAGGCCGTTCAAGGCATGACAGATCATGCTGGCATAACCGCCGCGGACCTGCATGACCGGGCCGCCGCCCACCCAGGAGATGGCATGGGGCGCGGCCTTCCCGTATTCCCGGGCCACATGGTGGATCTGATCGGCGGGAAGCCCGGTTTTGGAGGCCGCCCATTCAGGGGTCTTGTCTTTCAGTTCCAGGTTCCACCATTTCACGAGGCCGTGGGTGAATTTTTCTTCGAAGTCGTCGGGGCTGACCTCTTGCCCGGCGATAAACCGGTTGGCGCCGTCTTTGAAATCCCCCACGAATTCCTTGTACCACAGCCCTTCGATGAGGATGACATGGGCGATGGCCGCAGCCAGGGCGCCGTCGTGCCCGGGTTGGATGGGAAGCCAGATGTCGGCCTTGGCGCCCGTGGCCGAAAGCCGCGGTTCCACCACGGCGATCTGGGCGCGGTCGATGACGGTGCCCCATACCTGGGAGTAATAGGAGACCTGGCGGTTGGCGGCCAGGGGGTCCGCCCCCCAGATGAGGATGAACCGGGAATTTTCCACGTCATACTGGCGGTAGTCCCACAACCCTTCCGTATAATACGGCCCGAATTTTTCGGCTTCGGCGCAAATGGCGCTGTGGGAGATATTGTTGGGCGATCCGATGATCTTGGTCATGCGGTCGTAGAGAATGTCCCGCATGTAGGTGTATCGCCCCCGCATGAGCATGTACTTGTAGGTCTCGTTGTTGCTGCGCAGTTCCATGATCCTGTCGGCGATGGTGTCGAGGGCTTCATCCCATGAGATGGGGACGAACCTGGGGTTTTCGTTGCGGCTTTTTTTGGGATTGGTCCGCTTCATGGGGACCTTGATGCGGTCCGGATCGTAAACTTGTTGAATTCCCAGGTGGGGTCGCGGGCAGCCCGCGCCCATGTTCACCTTGGAATGGGGATTCCCACGGACCCGGACGGCCCGGCCCTCCACGACGTAAACCTGCTTGGAACACCAGGAGGTGCATCCCTGGCAGGTGGCCGGGAGCCATTGGCCGTTGCCGTTTGCTCCCGATGCACCGGATGCGGCCAGCGCTTTCAATTCCGGCTGGATCCCGGTGATCAGCGCCGCCGTCACACCCGTACCGGCGGAGACCTTCAGGAAAGACCTTCTTGAAAGGTTCAGGTTTTCAAGGAGATTTTCCGTGAGGGTCTTTTTCCGTGTCTTGATTTTTTCCATGGTTCCTCCACATCGGATGTTGGTTAACGCACGTTGGATTGCTCCGCTTTTTTTCCAAGCAACATAACCGCGTTGCTTTCCAAAAAATCCCATCAGAGGCCGGATTTCCCCCTCACCCGGTCCCTCTCCCCCATGCCTGGGGGAGAGGGGACTTAAAAGGGTCGCGCTCCCTAATGTTTGGGGAAGCGGGGGTTCGATCCCGATCCCGATACCGTTAAGCTGACCTCTGACCTCTATCCTCTACCCTTGCTCTTCAAACCTTCGACCCCTCGGACCCTCGGCCTCTATTTTCCCTTTTACGGCGGGGCCCGGGGATCCGGTTCATTGTCCCAAAGGGATTTGAGCCAGTACCGGAGTTCCTCCAGATCCACCGGTTTGGTCAGGCACGCGTAAATATGATCGCGGAAGGCTTCCCGGAGTTCGGGATGGAATCGTTTTCGGGAAATACATATAAAAGGAATTCCGGGATGCTTTGCCGCAAGGTTCCGGATCATCGGGTTCGTGACAGGGATCGCATCCAGATCCAGAAGAACGGCGGCGTATTTTTCCGAAGACAAGGCAGAGACCGCCGCTTCATGGGTCTCTGCACATCGGAAAGAAAAACGCTGCTGTTCCAGTACGGGAAAGATCGCTTTTTGGTCTTTGCACCCGATCACTAAAATCGTTTTCATCGGATTCGGTAAAGGTTCATTTCATGGGTAAAGGGGAAAGCGAACCACAAAAGCGGCGGCATCCGTCGCGTTCAAATAGAGCAAACGGCGTGCCATGAGGGAAACCCGGGAAGCCCCGGATCCGGTATTGTGGATGAAACCGACTGAAATTATAGGAAATAAAAAAACAAGTGAGCACTTTCAGGGGAAAACGGAACCGGCGGCAGTGGATCCCGGAGGTGAAAAAAACGTTTTGAAACCGGACGCAGAAAACGCATCAAATAAAATAAACAAATCATTTCAAAATATTAAAAGTGTCCGAAAATCGGACGCCGCCGCCGCCGGACGGGTTTTCCGGACAGAACTTAAAGGATATTAATGAAATGTCGGGGAGGTGATGTTGTATTTTTTCAACTTCTCGTACAAAGTGCTGCGGCTGATCCCCAGGCGGGCGGCGGCTTCGGTTTTATTCCAGCTGCATTCCTCGAGGGTCCGCCGGACCAGAAAGGCTTCGTTATCTGACAGGGTGGGTTTCGGCTCCTGTTTTTTCTCCACGGCCTGGGGCCGGGGCGTATGGATCGTTTCCGGGAGATCAGAGGGTTCGATTTGCGAACCCTTTGCCAGCACCACGGCGTGTTCGATGCTGTTTTCGAGTTCCCGGACATTCCCGGGCCAGGAGTAGTTGAGAAGCCGCCGCATGGCGTCCGGTGAAAATCCCCGGATGGATTTTCCCTGCTCGGCGGCGAATTTTTCCAAAAAATGGGCGGCGAGAAGGGGGATGTCGTTTCTCCGGTTCCGGAGTGCGGGCAACAGGACAGGGACCACGTTCAGGCGGTAAAAAAGATCCTCGCGGAACCGTCCATCCTGGGTTTCCCGCATCAGGTTTTTGTGTGTGGCGGCCAGGACCCGGACGTTGACGGAAATGCTTTCTTCTGCGCCCACCCGCTCAAAGCGCTGGCTCTGGAGGACCCGCAGCAGCTTGATCTGCGCCGATTGGGGGATTTCCCCGATTTCGTCAAGGAAGACCGTGCCGCCGTCGGCCTGTTCGAATCGGCCGGTTTTTCGGCGAAGGGCGCCGGTGAAGGCGCCTTTTTCATGGCCGAAGAGTTCGCTTTCCAAGAGGGTGCTGGGGTACGCGGCGCAATTGATCACCACGAAGGGCTTACCGGCCCGGGGGCTTTTGGCATGAATGGCACGGGCCACCAGTTCCTTTCCGGTCCCGCTTTCCCCCTGGATGAGGACGGTGGCGTCCGTGGGGGCCACGTCTTCGATGAGCTGAAAGATCACCTGCATGGCGGCGTCCCTTCCCACCATGCCGCCGAACCGGGCGGACGCGGCGCTTCGCATCTTGAGGTTTAGGAGTTCTTCTTCCTGGATCTGAACACGGTTTAACACGCCGGCGGTCTGCTTCAGGATCATTTCGATGATTTCGAGTTCCTTTTCCACGCACCGGCAGTCTTTCGGACATCCGATGGTGACGGCCCCCAGCAGGTGTTCCATATGGCGGATGGGAAAGACGGAAATTCGTTTGAATCCCCGGATTTCCATGGGCAAAAAGGAAAAATTCAGCGTATCGGGGGCATCGAAAAACCGCCGGTTTCCCTGAAGACCCAGGAGGGCGGCGGCGGTTTCGGCCTGTTCCGGTGCAAGGCGAACCCCTGTTTGATCCGTGTAGGCAAAGGCGTCTTTGCAGTCCGAACTGAAAAGGAGCATGGCCATGGATTTGCAGTCCGCGATGGCTTTCAGGGTTGCCACCAGGTAGGTACAGACGTCCCGCGTGTCCGTCAGGGCGCCGATTTCCCGGGAGATGGTAAAGGAGGTGGTCAACTGGCGGTGGGCCCGGTCCAGAGCCCGGTTCTTTTCTTCGAGCCTAAGGTTGGATTCTTTAAGACGCAGGGTGTTTTCCCGAAGACGGTCGAGCATCCCGTTGAAGGCCCCTGCCAGGCGTGACACTTCGGCCCGTCCTTGAACGTTTACCCGGAAGTCCAGGTTGCCGGCATCGATCTTTTCGGCGGTCTCGGCAAGGTTCAAGAGGGGACGGGTCAGCCGGTCCACGAAGTACACACTGACAAGGATCGCGAGAATGACGACGGCGATGGTGAAAAGACTCACCTGGATCCAGAGTTGGGTCGCTTCTTTGCGAATGGGGACTTCCGACAGGCCCAGGCGCAGAGTTCCGGCGTGCCCGTCGAATATTGGCCAGGCGATGTCGATGTAGCGTCCCTTCTTTTCGGTAAGGATCTTGCGCATCCGGGGCTTCCCGTTTTCAGCCGGCGAATTGGCGGGTATCAGGCCGGCAGGGATGCCGCCGCCGAAGGTGTGCGTTAATACACGGTCGTCTCTGACGACAAAGAGATACCCGATGGCGGGGGTGCTCACAAGCTGGTCGTCCAGGAGCTTCTGGAGGGAGACCATGTCGTTGATGAGAATTTTGTCGGCGGCGTCGAGGGCGAGTTTATGGGCGATGTTTTCGGCCTGGGCCACGGCCCGTTCCTGGAGAACGGTGCCGTAACGGTGGGTCACGATCTGGGAGATCACCGCGCCGCTGGCCACCACCAGCACGACGATGCTCAGCACCAGGGCTTTTTTAAGACTCATGGGAGACCAGGGGAGGTTCATGGGCATTCAGCACCTCGACCATTTCGCGGACCGGACGGTACCACGCCTCCTGCGGCGCCGTGAAACGGTCGATCATCAGTTCGTTCAGGATGCGTTGACCGTCGGGGGTTTCGTGCATGGCCCGCACGATCTTTTGGATCCGATCCTTTAGGTCTTCCGCCATGTGAATGGAAGCGACCAGGGGCGGGCTTCCGAGGGGTTTCGACTTCTTGATGACGCGCGTCCGCGAGGTGAACTCGGGGTTTCGGAGATTGTAGAACTCCCATTTGTGCCCGTCCACGGCGGCCGCATCCACGAGGCCTTTGGCCACGGCAAGAATCGAATTGTCATGGCTGAAGGTATAGTTAATCTCCGAAAAGAAACGGTCGGCGGTATCTCCTGTTTCATGGATCCAAAAGCGCGGGACCAGGGCGCCGGTGTTGGAGTCCGGATCGGTGAACGCGAAGACCCGGCCCCGCAGATCCTCCAGTGCCTGGTAGGGACTGTTTTTATTGACGATGAGATAGGATTGGTAATAGGGCGCCCCCCGGATGATCGGGGTGGCGATGGCCTCGAAACCGTATTTGTCTTTTGCAGCCGCATACGGCCCGGTGCAGATGAAGGCCAGATCGAGCTGGCGTTTGGGAAAAAGGGCGTTGACCTCTTCGTAGGTCTTTCTCTGGATCAAACGGACCCGGTGCCCGGATCGATCCGCGATATAGTCGATCAGCTGCTTGTAATAAATGAATGTCTCCTTGGGGGAGATCATGGCGGCCACGGCCACCCGGAGCTCCATGCCGCCGGATCGGGAAGCGAATTTTTTTTCCACGGCCAGTGTTTTTGAAAAATCGACCCGTTGATAGGCGGCGTCGCGGTCGCATCCGAAGAAAAGAAACAAAATTCCCGCCATCGCCGGAAGGCTGAAAAAAATTTTTTTCGGCATGGATTCCCCCCGCAATGCATCCTGCGATTACCACAATGTCATAAGAAATGTCAAGCATTTTCGTCGGGTTTCCGGCGCACGTTCTTTTATCCGGCGCCGGATGGAACAGGGGGCGACCCTTTCGGATCACCGGGCGGCTCTCCCGGGCGAAGCCTTCGGCGTGTTCATCAAGGAGATGCGGCTTTTGGCCCGGGCCGTTTTTGTCATCGACAAAAAGGGTGATCCGGTATATACTCCATTCTTGATGGTTTCGTAAAAAGGCTTTTGTGAGCGCCGTCCAAGCCTTTTCTACACGGTGGAGCTTCCCCGCAGCAAGCTGCGGGGAAGCTCCAAAGCGGCAAGAGACGGTGTTTCAATCAAGGGGGGAAGCGATGGCACAAACCTGGGAAAAGGCCCTGGCCTGCGCGGTTTCATGCGCGGCCTGCAATAAAGCGTTGGGACAAGATGAAAAACGGATCCTGTCCGTTTACGATCACCAGGCCATTTGCATGGCCTGCAAAGAAAAAGAACAGGCCCGGCCCGACTACGAAGAGGCCTCCAGGAACATGATCGGCCAATGCATGATTGATACCGAGATGGCCCAGGGGGATCCTGGGGGGTATTGCTTCTATCATTTCTATCCGTTTACGTGCAAAACAGCATAGAAGAACCCTTCCGGGCGACGGATGGTGACACGGGGATCTTTACCGGTTGAAACGCCTCGGCCGGTTCAAAGCCCCCCCTTCAGCCGCGTCCCGGCACAGCGCCGACGGATCCGGGCTTCCGGCTCGACGCCATCCAGGCCTCTGAAACGGGTCTTTCTCCGTCGCTGTATCCGTGTCAATCCTGCGACATCGTCGCATGCGGCCGGTTTCGATCCCGGTTTCGATTCCGATTCGGATACTTACTTGACCCGTTTCCCAACATAATGAGACCGTTGAAAAATTCCACAGTCGTCACTCCGGCCCCGCATCTGGTGCGGGATAAACGCCAGACGGAGGCCAGTAAATTCAAATAGTTCTGGATGCCGGCCAAAGATCCCGACATCGGCGGGAATCGAGTCCGGCATGACGGGAAAAGCCGTTTTTCAAAGCTCTCATAATACAGGACGCTAATTCATCCGCTTGTTCCGGGCAACCGAACCATGCCTTGCGCGGATCGGAAAAGAGGGACATCATGGATATTTACCGCAAAATTTATGAATTCGGGGCGTCCGCCGGTGCCTTCGAAGGATACCTTTACCGGAAGAACCCGGGGGAGGTGGATGTGACCGCGCTTGAAAACTGGGTCGGCAATCTCAAAGCCGCTTACGATCATCTGCCCGCCGATGCGAAGGCGGCGTTCCAGCACGCGTGCGACGGGACCCTGGGAAGAGCGGTGCGCTCTTTGGCGGCCGTTGTCGGGAAAGACCATGTGCTGGTTCGCCGGGCCATGGAGATGATCCGGGGTCCGCTTCCCGAGTCGCCCGATGGGTTCAATAAAAATAAGTGGTTTCATCAATGACGGCTTTTATTCGGCTTTCCGGAACGGTGGAGTCGGGAAAAGGGGAAGGGGCCTTTTTCACCCAACTCGAGTGGTTCCGGGACCAATGCGCGAAAACACTCGGGTTCCGGCCCTTTCCGGGAACCCTCAACCTCCGGATCCGGGCCGAGGATCGTGCGACAATCCGAACCCTGGATTCGGGATCGGGCGTTGCCATGATCCCCCCGGACGGGAAATGGTGTTCCGCCCGCGCCGTTTACGCGGAAATCGGGGGCCTGCCGGCGGCGGTGATCTTTCCGGAACGATCGGTGCGGGTGCACGGGGACGACGTCCTTGAAATCATCTCGCCGAAAAATTTGAAAGCGGCATTGAAGATCGGAGACGGGGATCGGGTTTCTGTTGTCATCCCGCAGAGTTTACGGGGAACAAGGAACCGCGAATGAATCCCGGTTTACCCGAGGCCGTTATCTTCGACCTGGACGGCACCCTCATCGACTCCATCGGGATCTATTTTCGCATTCTGGATACCGCCTTTGACCGGATGGGCTGGCCCCGGGCGCACCCGGACAGGGTCGCCGACGCGGCCCGGAGCGGGGAGTTCGATTGGGAACAGGTCATCCCCAAGGCATCCGCACGGGATACGGAAACGATGATCGACCAGGTGCAAAAACACGTCTGGGCCGTTTATCCGGAGATGCTCAAGAAAGAACTGCGATTGATCCCAGGGGCGGCGGTGGTGTTACACACGCTTTCCGGAAAGGGCATCAAAACGGGCATCGTCACGTCAACCCCCGCCGACGCCATGCCTCACAAGGTGCGTCCCTTGAAAGAAGCGGGCGTGGACGGCCTTTTCTCGGCGATCATCACGGCCGGTGACGTCCCCCTGAAAAAACCCCATGCCCAGCCGCTGATTGCCTGCGCCCGGCGCCTCGGCGCGGCGCCGCATCAAAGCCTTTACGTGGGGGATTCGGTTGTGGATATCCGGGCCGGAAGGGCTGCGAGGATGCACACCGTGGGGGTGCTGACGGGGTTCGACGACCGGGAAATGCTTTTGCATGAAGGGGCGGACGCGGTATTGCCGAGCATCCGGGAGCTTCCGGAGGTTTTATGGCCGCATGCGCCGGAAGTCTCTTTTTGACAGCGGTCAAAAAAGATGAAATCGTAAAAAGTCGAAATAGGGATGGCAAAGTAAAAAGTTCCAGATGCAAGGCGCGCAAATTCTTCAGGATGAGGCGTACTTACAGGTACGCCGCAATGACGAAGAATGCCGCGCAACGCCGCAGATGGACTTTTTACGAAGCCATCAAAAAAGGGCGTCCAAAAGGGTTTGGAATGTCTCGGGGGCAAAGGGGCGGTCGAGAAGGGGTCCCTGTTCAAGGGCCGGAAGCCGATCCGTGTAGGACGGCTTTTTTTCGGCATAGAAGACACCGATGGGAATCCGCGCATCGCCTTCCATGGCTTTTTGAAGGGCCAGGGGAAGATCATCGGTGCGATGATCCGTTTCTTCCAGCGGGTACACCCGCTCGGCGTACCATTGGTGGGTATTGACCGGATTGAAACTGACGCACGGCTGGAGGACGTTGATCAGGCTGAAGCCCTTGTGCCGGATTCCCTTTTGAATCAGTGCGCTCAGGTGATCCGGCTTTCCGGAGAACCCCTGGGCGACAAAACCCGCTCCCAGGACCAGGGCCACGGCGAGGGGATTGAACGCCCCGGCGACCACGCCGTGGGGCTGGGCCTTAGTGATCATCCCGGGTGCGGACGTGGGGGAGGCCTGGCCCTTGGTGAGCCCGAAGACGCGGTTATCGTGCACGATGGCCGTGACATCGATGTTCCGCCGGACGGCGTGCATGAAATGATTTCCCCCTTCCCCGTAACAATCCCCGTCACCCATGTGAACCAGGATGTTCAAGGCGTGGTTGGCGATCTTGGCCCCCGTGGCCAGGGGAAGGGCCCGGCCGTGCAGGCTGTGGAAGCCGCTGCACTTCATGAAATGGGGGGTCTTGGCGGCCTGGCCGATCCCGGAAACCACAAGGATCTCATGGGGAGGGATGTCGAGTTCGGAAAGGGCCTTTTTTACGGCCTTGAGGATCCCGAAGTTGCCGCACCCCGGGCACCACTCGTTTTCGTTGTCGATGTCATAGGTTTCAACGGGGATCATGATCCTTCCTCCAGCAGGTTCCTTACCCGCTTTTCCAGTTCCCCGGCATAGAAAGGCCGGCCGTCGTATTTGAGGATTTTTCCTTCCAATGCGATTCCGGTCTCCTGGCGGAGGAGCCGGGCCAGCTGGCCGGTGCTGTTGTTTTCCACCGTGATCCGGCGCCGGGCCGTTGCCAGGGCGGCCTTTCCCGGATCCACGGGAAAAGGCCACAAATCCGTGAAATGGACGTGCCCGATATCGATGCTTTTTTCCCGGAGCCGTTCCACCGTTTCCCGGATCACCCCGTACGTGGACCCCCATCCCACAAGGATCGTTTCGGCATCGGGATGAAACGTTTCGGGGGGGTGCATCTCTTTTCGCATGGAAGGGATCTTGGCGTTTCGTTTGTCCACCATCCGGGTGCGGTTTGCGGCTTCCTCCGTGGTATGACCGTCGTCCCGGTGCTCGTTTCCGTCAAAGACCACCAGGGCCCGGCTCCGGCCCGGCAGGGCCCGGGGGGAGACGCCCTCCGGCGTGAACGCATAGCGCCGGTACCCGGCGGCCGCTTCCGGTGCCGGTTCCAGGATGAACCGCTCCAGGGACGCGGGGGCCTGGAGAGGGGTGTCCACGAGCACCAGGGAATCGATGAAGTACTGGTCCACCAGGATGAGGGCCGGGACCTGGTATTTTTCCGACAATTCAAATGCGCGGACCGTGACGGTAAAACCGTCTTCAAGGGTCTTGGGTGCGAAGACGAACCGGGGGAACTCGTCCTGGGAGGCGTGGATGAGAAAGAGAAGATCCGCCTGGGCCGTGCGCGTGGCCATTCCCGTGGCGGGGCCGGGGCGCTGGGCGTCGATGACGACGAGGGGGGTTTCCGACATGCCGGCAAGCCCCAGGCCTTCGGTCATCAGACAAAAGCCGCCCCCCGACGTGGCGGTCATGGCCCGGACACCCGCAAAAGACGCGCCGACGGCCATGTTGACGG
>Ga0209163_1000473_pt1 | contig 73783 bp, 69 predicted proteins | sample MTBAKSrepl2MetaG_FD_187457 | JGI IMG/M metagenome (GOLD analysis project Ga0209163, IMG submission 187457) | Enrichment culture microbial communities om Arthur Kill intertidal strait, New Jersey, USA, that are MTBE-degrading - MTBE-AKS2 (Arthur... | ecosystem: Environmental > Aquatic > Marine >...
AGACGCTGGAGGCGCGCGTAAAACAGATCAGGGCTCAAATCGAAGAGACGACCAGTGACTATGACCGGGAAAAACTTCAGGAACGCCTGGCAAAACTGATTGGGGGTGTCGCCGTTATCAGTGTTGGCGCTGCGACGGAGACTGAAATGAAGGAGAAAAAGGACAGGGTTGAAGATGCCCTCAATGCGACTCGCGCAGCGGTGGAGGAAGGCATTCTTCCCGGTGGCGGCGTTGCCTACATGCGTGCCCTGAAGGTTCTCGAAAAGGCTCAACTTCCGGGGGAAGAGCAACTTGGTGTTAACATCATCAAACGCGCCCTTGAAGAGCCCGTGAGGCAGATTGCCAACAATGCCGGTTTTGAGGGCTCTGTGGTGGTTCAGCACGTTATGGAAGGCAAAGGCAATTTTGGCTTTAATGCTGAAACCGGGACTTATGAAGACCTTATGAAGGCCGGTATCGTTGACCCGACCAAGGTAACGCGATTTGCGCTTCAAAATGCGGCCTCTGTGGCCGGCCTTCTCATGACCACAGAGGCTGCGGTCGCTGAAAAGCCTAAAAGAGAGAAAAACTCGGCACCCCTCATGCCATCAGAAGACATGTATTAGTGCATTGATTCAAGGTAATACAAAGGTTCAAGAAGACAGGTGGTCAAAATGGATGCTCTGGACCTTGCAGTGCAAACAAAGAAACGAAACACAATCGATATGGCCGTTGGCCTTGCTGGCATGATGCCATTGTTTCAAGAAGGTTCAGCCGATCTCATCAAGGAGAAACTGACGAAAACCTTTGAAAGTCTTGACCAGATCGAATCAGATGAAGAATTCATTAAGATGCACAGAGCCTTCTGCCAATGGTTTGTTAAAACCATCAAGTTGACGAAGACAGAGGGACCTTCATCATACGGCCATGCTGCAAAGGTGCTGGATCTAGCTCTAAAGGTCTACGTTTACTACTGCAAAATGCCAAGTCCTGCGAAGGCGGAGTTGCTGACGCCGAGGTTAAATGGGGTCATTGATACGCCAATCCTTCGCCATCTGTTCAAGAAACTGGAGGACATTTACAGGAGGCCGCCGCCTCCCCATTATTTATGGACGATCAAAATGATAAACAAGGAAGATTATGACTTGTTACAGAAGGTGATTCGCCAGGATATCAGAGACTCCTTTGACGACAGCATATCGCCTGTTCAATACGATGACATTATGGGGCCACGCCTGAATCATTGAAGCAAGGGCACTACAGAGCGTAAGCTTAAGCATCTGCTTGCTTTTCAAATCTCAGTAACTACCCGGCAAGCGATTTCAAAGATACAGGAGTCATTCGATCCCTTTGTTAAGCTTCTGGGTTTTACGTTCCGGTCGCTTAAGGAAAACCAGGGCTTTCGCCTCGCCCAGGCAGTGGGCGGAGCCAGGTAGGTCCTTTTCGACCCAGGACCCTACGTGCCTCTCATCATGGTCATCGCACTCAGGCCAAAAATACTGAAAACAATGGATGTCAGGATCAGACTGATAATCCAGTAGCTTACGATCAAGACGATGATCGAGACAACCAGGTACCCCATGACTTTGTCCTGAGGGGTTTTCATCATCTGAGGCAGGCCCAGATACATGAGGTAGAGACCATAGAGGCCGCCAACGAACACCAAAGCTCCCAGAGCAGGGACAAGGGAGAGAATCCCCGCGACCCACGACGGTGTGTAGGAATACGCGACGAGCTGGACAGCCCTCCCCATGTCTTGCTGGGACGCGAATCTGGGAGCCAGATAAGCAATCACATAGGCCGAGAGATAGACCCCAACAAAGGCAAGAACGAACTGGATCAGGCCCATCGCAATGCCCCAGGAAAAAGAAGACATCATTCCTCTACCGATCATACCGAACCCGATGATGTAGGCGATTGCAGGGATGAGGGCCAGAGGGAGCACGTATCCCTTAAAGATCTCTGCGGTGTTCGGTTCTTCGGCGGCGATGACTGGCCATTCAGTCTTCGGGGTCATGATGATGTTTCTGGCTCTTTGGAGGATATCCATGGCGTCATCTCCTGAATGGGTTAGCGGTTGAACGTATCTCGTGCTGATGACGATAAGTGCCCGCAAAGCCCGATTTAGCTTGTTGCATCAATTTTCAGAAAAGTCAAATGCTGTGTTCCTCTCTTGCCCCTTGTCAAGAAAAAGTCCCTCGATGTGAAGAGCCAGTAATTGATAGACGGTTGGCCACGATTTATCGGGTATCGGGTCAGATCCCATCGGGCCGCTCGGGATATTGTCCCACCTCATAGGACATTTCCCTAAAGGAATTAGCTACTTCCCTACAGACATGGCTCGAAGAAGACCAAGGAATATGACCGCATATATTGGTGTGGATTGACTCGCCACATAACGATACGTGGCTGAGCGTTGGTAGTCTGAATCGGAAACCCGGAATTTCGAGGGCATGCGGAAATCCCGGTTCAATTTGGGAAGTCATAATCCGCTCTTTTCTTGACGGCGCAATTCACTCGGGAAAGTGCATTGTGACCTTTGTTCATCCTGACACCACGCCGCGATACCGGCGGCAGACGTGTACCCACGATATGACGGATCGGGTTTTCCCTTGATCTACAAGGCGAACTCCGGTATTGTCCGAGACCGAAAAAGGGAGTCCTCACCTCAGCCGACGAGGTCGAAGGACCCATTCAGCACGGGATGGGCGCTTTGGGCCGGCTGGAGAACGCAATCGAGCAGGAAATCTGCGAATCACCGATTCGAGGAGCCGATGTGGTGGATCGCCATGGTGCGGGACGACCCTTGGCGAGTATAAAATGAGGAGGATTTTCCATGTCGAAGAAAAAACTCGGACCCCAGACATTGCTCTATCCCATGCCGGCCGTCCTGGTGGGTGCCGTCGTCGATGGCAAGGCCAATTTCATGACCGCAGCCTGGTGCTCCATCGCCTGTTTGAAGCCCCCGGCGATCTCAGTCGCCATCAACACGGCACGGCACACGCTAAAGGGGATCAAGCAGAATGGGGCCTTTTCGATCAATGTCCCTTCGGCAGATCTGGTCAAGGAAGTCGACTACTGCGGGATTTACTCCGGCGGTAAAAGAGACAAGTCCACCGTATTCAGGATCTTCTTTGGGGAGGTACAGACCGTCCCGCTCATCGAGGAATGCCCGATCAATCTGGAGTGCAAGTTGATCCACTCGATCAACATCGGCTCTCACGAGCTGATTGTGGGGGAGATCCTTGAGACCCACATCACAGAGAGCTGTCTTACGGATGGGAAAGCCGACCCTGAGAAAATCAACCCCCTGGTGTTCTCACCTGCCGTTCAGAAATATCATCGTTTGGGACCGGCCATCGCCCAGGCATATCAAGTGGGCAAGGAAAAGTAGGGGCGAAAAACTTATCGCAACGCCGTAGGTCATACGAGACCTCTCTCCTACGGCCTGGGCCTTCCTCAGGCGTCTTGAAAAATCTGACCATCCTTTGTCAGTCTTGAAAGATGAGCCTATCGGACAGGAAATTCCTCAAGTAGAGGTTCCCCGGGTCGTCGTGACCGCCTGCGCAACGCCGTGGCCCTTTGACAGGATCTTTCCGGAGAGCCGGGGAGCGATCAGGGCGGTCAGGGAAGTATTGGGCTACGGCGGGTACCGGGTCATCGGAAAGGTGGTCAAACCGGGCACCAAAAAGAACCCCGGGATTTCGGCAAAAGAGCTGAACAAGGCCAGGAAGGCGGGAAGCCGCTTCTCCGCCGCCTGAGAACTGATTGGATAGGGTGAAGGAGACATGCGATGATGAATCGAAGGGGTTTTTTAAAGCTTTCAGGGGAAGGCCTCATTCTGCTGGGCGGAATGTCCGCGATAAGCGCCTGCAGCGGGATCAAACGAAATGACGTCTCCCGATTCAACGGGGATCAGGGAGAGATCAAAGGCCTTGGCAAAGAGGAGATGGAGATGCTTTACCTCGCGTCCCTTGCGCCCAGCAGCCACAACACCCAACCCTGGACCGTGAGGATCCTGGAACCGAAACGGTGGTCGATCGGCTCGGACAAGAAATGCTGGTTGCCGGTCGTAGACCCGAACAATCGGGAGATGTTGCTTTCGATCGGGGCTTTTCTTGAGAACCTGGTCCTTGCCGCCGGGACCTACGGCTATGAAGCGGACATCCAAATCATCGCGAAAAGCCCGTCGGACACTGAGATCGCGGAGGTCCGGCTCAAGAAAGGCAAGATCGTGGATTTTCCGATCGAGAAAATAATCAGGAGGCGGACCATTCGGAGCGGCTACCTGGAGACGGCCGTCAAAGAAGAGGATTTGAAATACATGACCAGGCATGACAGGGAATCCTGCACCCTTCTCAACCTGCCTTCGCCTCACAGCTTCTATTTTCCCCAGGGTTCGCCTCAGGCAAAGTACCTTCAGGAGGGGACGATCGAAGCCAACCGGGCTCAAGCCTTTCGAGACCCTGCCCAGGATGAATTGGCCGACTGGATCCGGTTTTCGAACAAGGAGGCAAGGCAACATCGCAACGGATTGACACCGGAAAGCATGGAGATCACCGGATTCGCAGGTTGGTTTGTCCGGAACTTCTACAATCGCGAATCGGTGCTCAAGAAGAGTTTCCGGGATCAGACGGTGGATGCCGTGGCAAAGCAGGTGAAGACATGCGGGGGATGGGTTGTGGTGACCAGCGCTGATTCACAAGCCCGGACCCTGCTCGACTATGGGAGAGTGTTTGAAAACGTGCTTCTGAAAGCCAGGGACAAGATGATTGCCGTTCACCCCATGAGCCAGATGCTTGAAGAAGAGCCTTGGAAAAACAAGGTTGCCAGGGATTTGGGTGTGACGGGAGAAGTCCAATGGATCCTGAGAATTGGATATGTGAAGTCCTACCCTGATCCGGTGAGCCTGCGTGCACCCGCCTCAAGGTTTGTTCGGGCCTAGAAGCGCGAAGAAATAGGTAAATTGCCAAGTGACTTAGCCATTATGAAAGGTTCATTTCACCCATGCACAAGCATTAGATTTGGAGTCTACCGAAGGCCTCGTGGCAAAAGGTAAGGCCCGCCCTTGCCAGGCTCTCGTTCACCTCTGCTTTTGGCCACAGTGGCCGGAAGGAGTTGATATGGCTGAAATATATGTCTACTATTGGCATACATATAATATGTTATCTGGAGATGGCTATGAGAAAGACAACCGTCTATATTGATGAAGCCTTGCTCGCCGAGGCAATAAAGGCCATCGGTGCAAAAACCCAAAGACAAGCGATCGAAGCGGGGCTGAAATACCTCGTGCAGCGGAAAAACAGAGAAGCGCTGAGGCATGAACTGGGCACGTTTGATATCGATCTAACCCTTGAGGAATTGGAGAGATTGAGAAATGCCGAATGAACTCTTCCTGGTGGATACTTCAGTGTGGATTTTCGCTTTGAGAAAAGAGCCTATTGTGCAAATCAAAGATCGGATTGATTCATTGCTCAAAGAGGACGTGGTGATCACAACAGGCATGATCAAACCTGAAATTCTTGCGGGCGCTAAGACCGAGAAGGAATTCCGACGGCTGAAAAGCCGCTTTGATGCCCTGGAGAGTGTTGAAACTGAGGACGAGATCTGGCGAAAGGCCTGTGAAAACGGATTCAAGCTGAGGCGTAAAGGCCTTAGCGTACCGTCTACAGATGTTCTGATAGCGACCTGCGCCCTTCAAGCGGGAGCGGTTCTTCTCCATGCAGATGCGCACTTCGACTTGATGGGAAAGCCCCTCGGTCTCCGAAATGAGAGCTATGTTCGAGTTCTCAAGACAGCTTTGTCATAAGTACGCAATTGGGGACATCTTCGCATTTGAACTTTCATGCAAAATGATAGGACTTTTCCTCTTTAAGCCTCTCTCCCCGCTCTACGGAATGCGTAATGGCTACAACGGATAGCTTAAGTCTCTTCGCTAAGGGGAATTATAAATTCTTTGCAATCCCTTTTATCCCCTGTGATGTAGCGCCCCAAGTGTATCTAATCTTGATTGCCTTAGCATGTAAGACAACTATCATAGTCAAATCAGCTTCGCAAGTAAAATCTGAAAATGTGCCGAACGTCCCTCATCCTATGTCGTCCCTCATCCCTCGGATTCTCCGGCATCGGGGTCTTGGTTCTTAGGAAGGCCTTCTCGGCAAAAACTTGCCACCTGCATTTAACACCGTTCAGCCTAGCGTACCAGAATGTCCTGTCTCTTATCGTCAGTGTGATACTCTTTCTGTCATGGCTTTTGTGGGGCAAGCCTTTATGCACGCATACCCACAAGCCTCAGGTTGGCAAAGCTCCTTCCCACTGTACATGGGCGATGGATTGAGAGGAGCATCTGTGATTACTGAAACAAGCCTCTGCCTAGGCCCAAACTCAGGACTCAGTAGTAGACCACTGATACCGAACTCACCGAGTCCTGCAGCTACCGCGGCATGTCGAGGTGAGAAATCCGCTCTGTTTCCATACTTGTAGAGAAATCCTGTAGGTGGAAAAGGGAGGCCCTTGAAACCTTTAGATTCAAGAAACCTTACTAGGCCGCTTGCAACCGACGAAAGGTCCCAATTCAATATAACGTAACCGTACCACATATAGCGCCCAAATGTCTTACCTGGCTCATCGTAGTGTCCTGTAACTTCAACTACCGCATCGGCTATTTTAGATGCACATGCCACTACAGATGTAGCATTAGGTAAGAATTCCGTTGGACGTCCATTCTCCGGGCCAACTCTAAACGCGTCCACGGGGGCTATTCCAACCAAATCCACTCCTAACCGTCCGATTGCATATTCTTTCACGCGGTTGGTCAAATTCGCTTCTACACCCATCGAACGAGGCTACCTCCTGTGAATTGTCGCACTTTCTATTCGATTACATGAAGGCCCCTTGCCTACAAGGCGACACTTTTGCAATAAAAAACTTGTGGAGAATCGCCAATTTCGCTTCCGCCCTAGCGGCTCGCTCATCATCAAAAATCTCACAAACCTTCATGGCAACATTCTTCCTTTTTACCACTGCCGAAGCCGCACAGCCACCATTTTTCCCTCTTTCCGGTATGCCTAGCAGAACCATCAAACATTTCTTGCTCGTTTGAAAGCCCCCCAGACAGCATCCTTAATTTTCCCTGGTGACAAGCAATCTCCAATCACATGAACTTCTGCGATCAGACTTTCCGCTGCTCCTATCAGATCATTGATCGGTTGACTCCCTACAGCCAAGACAATGAGATCAACAGGGAATTCTAAATTACCTCTGGTTGTACTCACAATCGCTCGGCCTATCTTTACCTCTTTTACTTCCGCATCAGTAAAACTTTCAACTCCGTAATCTTTCATGAGTTTGAAAAGCATTTGACGATTTGCTTCAAAAATATCTGCTGCCCCTCTAGCTAGTGCTTCAATGACTTTTACCGACCAATTCTGCTTTGCCAAATACAAAGCCGTCTCACAACCAACAGAACCTCCTCCAATAACAAGTGCCCTGGAACCTCTGAGGGTCTTTCCTTCATAAACATCCTTAGCTGCTATATGGGGTATATTCTTAAGGCCTCTTATGCTAATCTCTCTAATAGGTTCCGAACCCGTTGCTATGAAAACTGTGTCGGGCTGCTCCTTCAGAATTATCTCTCTTGTAACCTCAGTATTCATATTAATTTTCAAATTATCCACTTTTTTTAATTGATTACCTTGGTACTTTAGGAAACTCAGAATATCATGCTTGAAATCAGCTTTCGACGCCGCATTCAGATTACCTCCTAGGTGATCACTTTTTTCGAATAAACTAACGTTGTGCCCTCTCATGCAACAAACTTCAGCCGCTACCATCCCGGCGATGCCCCCTCCTACTACCATCACCCTTTTTTGACTAGGACTTGGGCTCACTGCCAATCTGTTTTCATCACCGCATTCAGGGTTTACGGCACAGCTAAGGCTCTGCATCCTTAGGAGTCGAATGGCACACTCGTGACATCCGATGCAAGGGCGAATGTCATCCTCCTGACCTCGTCTGACCTTGGCGACAAAGTCAGGATCAGCCAACAAAGGTCTTCCTAGGGCTATTAAATCAGCTTTACCCTGCTTACAGATTTCATTGGCCAGAGCAGGGTAGCCAAGACGACCAACAGTTATGACAGGGATTCTTACATGAGCCTTGACCTTTTCAGCCATCTCCACCATGCAGCCTGGTGGCTGATAGATCGGGGGATGAGGCCAATACCACTTTTCGTAACAGCCAGCGTCCACATGGAGTGCAGCAATATTAGCATTCTGCAGAATTTTTGCCATTTGAATGCCCTCTTCGGTGGTTCTCCCTCCATCTATTTTATGATCAACTCCATATCGATAGATAATAGGAAAATCACTGCCAACTTTCCCATAGATCTCCTCTACAACAGAAAGAACGAAATTCATCCTGCCGATTATATTACCGCCATATTCATCAGTTCTCTTATTCCACAGGCCAGACGTGAACTGGTCCATAAGGTATCCTTCGTGGCCGTGGAGCTCTATCCCATCAAAATCGCTCTTCTTTGCAATTTCCGCAGCCTTCCCGAAGGATTTGATCAAAGAATAAATTTCGTCTTTACTCATTTCCCTCGCTGCTATATCTGGTCTTCCAAAAATAGAACACGAAGAAGGCGCGATTAGCTGCTTTTTGAATTCGTCTGCCAATCCGCGTGGAAAGACTCGCCCGAAACCCGCTGTTAATTGCGCGAAAATCTTGGCTCCATGATCATGGACTCTCTCAGTCAGTTCACGGAAATTGCGAATCTTCCATAAAGAGTCAAATGCCACTAAAGGGCTCACCCCATCTATCTCCAAAGGTTCGGCCTTCGGGTTCACGAGACACAATCCGGTAATAATGAGACCTACACCACCTGCAGCTCTCCTCTCATAGTAATCTATAGCTCTATCAGAAAAAGTCGCGCCAGTGCCCACAAGCCCGCCAATTCCCATCGGCGCCATAACCAAACGATTCTTAACTTCAACCTTTCCAATTCCACTTTTTTCAAATAGATACCTATACTTCACACCCTCTGTCTCCATCCATAGGTAGGTTATGAAGAAAACCCAGAATATCTCCGGGTGCCATTATAACTCACTCTTGCCTAAGACTGGAATGCACATCCCAAAAGAAAACTTCCTGATTAGAAAAACTCACGGCCTGGTTTCACCTGTAACTTTTATTGGTGCTTTTCCTCACAAACAATAAACATCTTTTACACTAGTCGACCTCGCATAAGCTCCCGTCCTCGCTTTGTATTCTTTCTCTTAACGAGATACAATGCTATCAAAACTGCAAATACGACAACAAATCCTACCAGGCTTTCTCGCAACCATGGTAGCGTCAACAGTACTCCTCCCCCAAAAAGGGGAATGCGACTCCACCCCGGTATGGTTCTGAAGCCGTACAGATATCCTTCAAAAGCTCCACTTATAGTCACTAGCCCAAAAGTTATAGTGCCGATGCTAAATACGATAGCACCTATAGAGCCACTAAGGATCAAAGCCGGATTAACCACGAAACAAAATGGTATCAGATAAATCCCCACCCCCAAACGCATAGCAGCCAACCCAACGCGCATCGGCTTCGCCCCGCCAAAAGGCGCCGCAGTAAAACAGGCCGCACAAACAGGCGGGGTTATATATGAAACCATACCGCAATACATTACAAATAGATGCACTGCAAGCGGATGTAAACCGAATTTGACCAAAGCAGGGGCCAGAAGCAAAGCCAAAAGCACGTAAACGGCGGTGATGCTAATTCCCATGCCAAGAACAAACGCAACCCCAAAACCCAACAGTAAAAGCAGGTAAAGATTCCCTCCTGCCATATCGAGGATACGTATCGATATTCCACCTGCCACGCCCGTAATTACTAAAGCATTTATAATAATTCCGATTCCAAGAAGCGGAGCCATCACCTCAGCAATCAATTTACCAGAAGCCTCCAAGAATTGGAGAACAGTCTCACGCTTCACTCCCCTTTCCTTTAAAAGCATAGGCAAAAACAGCAGAACTAAGGTAACATAAAAAGGTGCCTTTACCTCCATACGCATGACAATAAGAAAATAAATAAGTAGGCATAATGCTAACAAATAAACATACCCTTCCTTAAACATGGCTTTTATTGATACAACGTCCTCCGTAGAAAGCCCTTTCATACCAGTCTTTGCAGCACGACAATCTATCTGCACGAACAAAGCCAAGTAGAAAAGGACGGACGGTATTGCAGCGGCAATGCATACTGTAGCGTACGACACACCCACGAACTCAGCTAAAACAAACGCTGTTGCCCCCATTATGGGAGGCAACATGACCCCTCCAGTCGACGCAGTTGCCTCCACGGCAGCCGCATAGTAGCCCGGAAAGCCAGTCCGCATCATAAGCGGGATAGTTATACCTCCATCAACGGCGACATTAGCAATCGCACTTCCACTAATACTTCCAAAGAGAGAGCTTGCAACGACGGAAACCTTTGCTGGTCCTCCCCGCACATGCCCCATTAGGCCCACTGCTAATTTGGTAAAGAATTGTCCACCCCCAGTAGCTAAGAGCGCTGCTGCAAAAAGCAAGTAGCCTATGATAAGTCCTCCCACGACTCTCATAGGAACCCCCAGAATACCTTCAGAACCCATTACGTGGTAACACAATGTCTCTTGAATAGAGAACTGTAATCCATTTAGAAGCCACGGCATATAGTTTGCGAATAATGGGTATAAAGAAAAAAAGGCACAAATGCACGCAAAAACTGTACCAGCCTGCCTTCTTGCTGCCTCTATAATTAGAACAAGGAGAACTACCATCAGTGGATATACGAACATGGGCGGCTGTGTCGCAAAAAAACCTTCAACGATCTCAGCAGCTTTAACAAATAGATAGCAAGGTATGACTAAGCTCAGAATAGCAGCTACGACATCGTACCAGGGCACTTTGTCTCGCCTAGATTGCCGAGTCATAGGCACATTCAAAAAAATTATTGGCATTACAAGTCCGATAAGCAGATAATAATAGGCTATGTCGAAAAGGACAAAGTTTGAAATAACGATTCGGAATAAATAGTATACCGCTAAACCTATAGCTAACCCTGGCAAAATTAATACGGCGACCTTAAATGCACCCTCTAGAGCCCTGTAGCGTGGAATAATTTCTGCCATCACTTACTCCCCACTATGTGGTAGCCTCTTGGTTTCGGTTTACAACTTCTTATTGACAAATTATCACCTCAATTATCCCTGCAAGCGAGCGCTCCTTATGGCAAACAACGTTGCATGGCGTTGCGGTTTACCGTGTTAAAAAGCTATAGCAAAGGTTGCTGGAAAAGTGTACTTGTAGGTTTCTGGATCGCCATGTTGGAAGCTGCCAGCCTAAGCTCACTGGGATCTCTATTGCTTTCATAGAGAACGCCGTTTTGTGTGCACTGCTAGGCTAACATCGCCCACAGGAGACCTTGTCGCTCTACCGAGAATCAAACTAGAAGATACCAGAAGGTAACACTTCTTATGAGCTGACATGTGACAGATGATCGGCGAGCAAATCTACTTTTTTCTTTAAGCCGTTGAGCTCGCTGCCGGTACTTACAAGTACTTTTTTATTGAAATGGTGACAAGAATTGCACAAATCTATGCAAATAATTGTTAACGCTCTGTGCCGATTACTTTTTGTAAGGGTGATATTCCACATCAGGTGCCGGTACAAGATTTTGCGACCTAAGGCGCTCTATACAAAAGCCATTTTCTTCGTCATACCATTTAGGGTCATTTATCGGAATGCTTTTACTTTTCGCTTCATCCAGCGCTTTTTTCCAGGCTTGCATTCTCTGTTCTTCTAGGCGCAGCATCTTTTCTTGATATTTCTGATGTTTCGAGCTCCACACCTTGATTTCCTTTAGATACCTAACAGTCCCTTCATGGTAGGGATCCATTGATTTGCTAATGTCGAGCATTTCTTCATCGGTCGCTGCTTTAAGTGAGGGATGCATGTCTTTGTAAATATCATAGCCCTCCCAAATGCCCTTGGTCATAAGATATGCCGACATTTCATCAAGCTCAGCGTTTGTAAGAACCATATATCGCAAGCCTGCTCCCCATACGGGGTTTTCGGGACTTAAGCCGCCTGGGCCTTTAATATCCCACCATTGTGGGACATAGAATGGCGCATGCATCAACCAGCGGTCTATAGCGTTTTCTTGTTTCGGGGATTCAAGCCATACTAAGCCCTTGCTTGAGTCAATGTCGTAGGAGGAAGATGCTTGTGGTGCAACTGCTGTTAAGTCTATTGTTCCCTCTTTGAGGCCTTTCATACCGTCCACATATCCCGTTGTCGGAACCCAGGTTACTTCATCTCTACCGATCTTATAAGCAGCCAAAACTGCCATAAGCATAATCCTCGAGCTACCCCAGCCGCGATAGTCCGGGACTCTTTTGCCTTTTAAATCCGCATACGTCTTGACCCCCGTACCCTTAGTCGTAGCAAAACTGACTAAAAGCGGCCACTGCCAAACCATTCGCAGTCGCTGTGGGCCCCATTCCGGTAAGCCAAAAACAGGCCCAATACCACAGCCGTACATGTAAGACGTAGAATTTGCTCTTATCGTAGCCTGAGCCTTCCCTTTCATAATGGGAGCCCAACCCCCTATGTCTGTTGGATCTGGTATAACTTTTACCGGTATCCCAGTCACCTTTCTTATTGCTTCACCCAATGCCATACTCGCAGAGTGGCCCGCTGACCCCATTTTCAGACTAGTCCAGACGAACTCGTTTGGGCGGCCCTTATCCGCAGCAGAGCTCGAATGGAGGTCTAACGCGCCCAGTACAACCAGTAGAATCAAGAATATTTGCAAAGTTCTGTGTCTCATCTTTGTCCTCCTCTCAGTTTCACATTTTTTTTAACGCATGTGAATGCTTCTCAATGCTCTTGTCAACGCTCTGCCTTTAGTTAACTCCCCTTGCCTGTTTGCGGTGCGGACCAATTTTTATTTCTTAACCCTTTTCTTTATTCATCTTCGTTACCTCAACGACTCCTCTGTCTGCATCTATTTCAACAAGATCTCCCGTATCAATCACTTCAACGGGGTCTTGATCTAGCTGATCTAACGCGGGAATATCAGCTGTCAGTATCGCCGCGGCAAGGACAGGCTCTACCTGACTTACGATCATACCCAAAGGCATATTGCCTGCTTTCTTAGCTAGATACGCAACTCCTGGTCCGCCGCTAGACCCTTTGCCTGTTGGGCAAACAAATATTCTGCCTCTCAGACTCTGCTGAAACAATTCGTGATTAGGTGCACATATCTTTCCTGTGGACGGGTCTAATTCTCCTAAAAAGGAGAACGCAGACTTCGTGACTATCGCCCTTCCCTTCGCTTTGCCAGTGTTTACCGTACGGCCCTTTAAATGTAGTTTCATTCTCCACACCATTTGCCCTTAACTGCAGAATCGATGCAGCATTTGATGCCTGCGTAAAGCGTTGTGGTCCTACCCCCGCTCAGTCTCTGCATATAATGCGCAGCCCTAGCGGAATTTGTGGCAACGACCCTAGCTCTCAATTTATTTTCCAAGTATATGAATGGATTTAGCCCAGAGACGCAGCTGTTTACGAGAAGACCTCCAGCGGCCTCGATAACGTCAGTGAAACCGCATTCCTTGGCGATGCCGTAAACAGGCTTCGCAATCCCTATTATCAATCGAACACTTTGCTTTACCTTTCTCCCTTCCAGCATTGATGCTAGGCTCTGTATCTCCTTAATAGTTAGGTGGGGGCAGCCAAGCACAACCATATCAAGCCTGCGGTCTTCCGCATTATTGAGTTTCTGGTACGCTTCAGAAATGTGCCTCCTACTAAGCTCAGTTGTAGCTTCCGGTTTCCTGCCTCCTAAGCACTGCTTCAGAGTGCTGGCTTCTGGCGTCACTCCTACGATATGACACATCACCGATGCACCCGAAACAGGTAATGGAGAGAGCAGCATTCTTCCACTCTCAAAGGTGAGCCCTGGGTTTATTCCGTCAATCGCAACGTTCTTTGACCCCACCAAGTTTCCGATAGAGTAGCCCATGGCTCCAAAGTCAGCCTCATCGAAAGCCTCGATCTTTATGTCTTTTCCGATCGTTACTAAAGCTGTGGCATATCTTTCCTCTTTCTTTGCTAGCCCCATTTCAGGCGTCCTTCCGGTAATCGCTGCCGCGACCGACGTTGAAATACTCTCCCTTGGAGCTCGCGCTCCAAAGAATGAGTTGCAAATAACCTGCCCAGAAGAACCCATCATGGATAAAACATCTCCATATTTAGGGATGATCCCGACACTGTATGGAGAACAGGTAAACGTGCCCACAACTCCTAGGTTTCTAAGGAGTTGTATGCGTTCGTCAAACTCGGCTTCATCCGTCGTTGTATATCCTCCTGCTATCTCTCCTAATACGACACCGAAGCTTTCTCTCCAATACTTAGGATCAAAAACACTATGCGTTGTACAAAATGCCCTCACTTTATTTGCACCTTCACTCATGTCTTTGATGGCCTGATTAGGGAAGTTCGTGCTTATGTGAACCGCATCGGCATTCACCATCCTATCCGCCCCGAAAAGGTTTCCCCACTTCACAAGAAGGCTCATACAGCGCTGGATACCGGCGCCATAGTATCCATCTAGCATCTTCTTATCGCTATTACTCAAAATCATCCGCGCCTCATCTCCTTGTCAGATTGTCTCCATTTTGTAGCGCTGAGCTATGGTTTGTAACCTATTCAGAAAATATTTTCACTTCTTACCCACGTCGGAAACCACCTGTAAAAGTCATTAGGGTGAACCTTGTCCAGCCCCTCATAGGTAGCCTTCGCCATCTCGATAATTCCACGTTTTCTATAAAGCTTTGCAAGCCTCTTATTTTCAAGCGAGGTAAGGATTTCATCTAACTTTGTATCTGCGACATCGAAAGCGTCCTTCATTTCATCGCGAGTCATATGCAGAGCTGGGTTTACTAGGTAGTCATCAGCAAGAAGCTTCAGCAAGCTGCCTTCACTTGCCTCTAGCTTTGCAGTCACCTTGGCAAAAGTAGGAATGGGAACACCGAGTTCTTCGTCTATGATTCTACGAGGCATTTCTAGATGGGGCCCTAAGATTTTTATCGCCTTGCCAAAAATGGACAATTTGGTCGCTTCTGTTGTTCCGCCGGCTATCTGTGAAATTTTGGAATCCCTTAGAATTCTTTCAATGGGATAAAACTTAGTGATCCCATCTCCTCCCATGATCTGGGCGGCGTCAATACTTGTTTTCATAGACATATCAGAACTGAATAAGTTGCATACGGAGGCGTCTATGGCTGCCTCGTCTCCAATATCAAGAAGATAAGCGGCGTAGTACGTCGCCAACCGAGCGAGTTTTAGAGACGTAACAATCTCAGCCACCTTAAGCTTGTTACTGGCGACTTCCAGTATAGGGCTTCCAAATTGAACACGCCTTTTTCCGAAACATACCGCATAGCGCAGTGCCTCGCTCAAGCAACAATTTGTCCAGGCGGATCCCGCTATTCTTTCGAAATTAAGTCCAGCCATCATAACACGCCAGCCCTGCCCCTCTTCGCCTATCCTATTGTGCGCGGGCACAGGCGTGTTATCCAAGTTCAGGTAGCCATTGGGAACATTGTCAAATCCTATTAATTCGTTAATTTTCTCTATCGTAAAGCCCCGCATGCCTTTCTCAACGATAAACCCCGTAAGGTGAGTTCGCCTAGCCTTTTGCTCTGGGGTATCACTTGTTTTCGCGTATAGCATGTATCGATTTGCCAGTCCTGCTCCAGTTACAAATCTCTTTTTACCTTTGATTATGTATTTGTCTCCTGCCTTCGTCGCTGTCGTTTCGATTGCAGCTGCATCTGTTCCTGCAAAAGGCTCTGTAATTGCGATGGCCCCTAGCTCTCCTTTTGCGATTTTAGGTAGAAGTCTTGACTTCTGTTCGGGATTTCCAAACTTAAGAATTTGGTGGACACCTCCAAAGCTACTGCCAAGAAATATAAGCCCTATCCAAGGCAGCCTGCAAAGCTGTTCTACTATGATGCAAGCTCCGGTGGCTCCAAGCTCCATACCTCCATAAGACTTCGGCACAGCGGCACCGAAATATCCTCTTCGAGCTATTTCGTGAATGATGTCCCAAGGAATTTCTTTCGTCCACCATGCCTTTTCGGCAGTCGGAGTTACCTCGTTGACAAAATCTTCGAGCTCCTTTAGTAAGGCCTTCTGATCATCAGTCCACCATGCGAAACTCTCCATATCAGTCCCTCATGTTCTGCAATCGAATACTGCTGAAGTAAGTCAGAATTGTATTTCCTAATTAACCTCCATGCTCCTTTCGCTTTCCCTTAAATCCAACTCCTGCCTATGTATGAGATCGCATTCTTCCCTCCATTGCTCCCTTACCTGCACAAACGAAGTTGAACGAATATCTTCATTAGTGTAGAAGTAGATTTATGTGTACCAAGCCTTAGGGCGCTTTTCCATATATGTTAACCGAAGCGGACCACGCACCGTACGCACCACCAAAGGTCTCGCATACCGCTATCCTTGGATCATTCAGCTGACGCTTACCGGCCTTCCCTTGAAACTGCTGATATGCCTCGTAAGCCTCCCTGATGGACGTTGCACCAATTGGATGCCCAAACGCCAGAAGACCACCATCGACACTGACCGGTAGCTTACCATCCATCTCGAAGATACCTTCGTCGACATACCGCTTTGCTTGACCTCTAGGACAGAAACCCAAATCTTCGTACATGATGGCTTCGGTGATACTAAAACAATCATGGCATTCTGCTAGATCCACTTCCTCCAGAGGGTCTTTTATGCCTGCTTCCTGATAGGCAAGCTGTGCTGCCCTTTTTGCCTCCTCAAAATGGCTTAAGTCGTAGTCGTCCCTACCATACTCATCACCTGGACCGCTGACTAACGCGGCAGCCTTGATGAGCATATAATCTTTTCTGAAATCCTTTGCAATGTCCGCCTTTACGAGGATCGCTGCTGCAGCGCCGTCTGTAACAGGACAGCAATCCAGCAAACCTAGCGGCCAGCATACAATAGGACTATTCAGCACTTGCTCTATAGTAACTTCTTTGCGCATATGAGCCTTGGGTGCCAGCGCGCCCTGTCTATGATTTTTTACCACTATTTTCGCCATCATCGCCTTGCCTTCTTCGGGCGTTAGACCCCATTTGCTAAAATAGTTTGTTGCTCTCAATGCGAACGTTGCCAAAGCCGTCCTGTGTCCGAATACTGGATGTAACTCAGGCCCACCCATACTTGTTCCACTGAAGCCGGTATCCTTTTGCTTTTCATATCCCAATGCCAGCACAATGTCATACGCGCCGCTGGCAACGCCAAAAGCAGCATTTCTTATAGTATCTCCGCCAGTCGCGCATCGATTCTCTACTCTTGTCACGGGAATGTACTGAAGTCTCAAAGGGACGGACAAACACGTCCCTACTTCCCCAGAAAAGGCTGTTCCAACCCAACCAGCTTGGATATCCTTCAGTTCTATACCCGCATCCCTGCATGCCTCCAATGCGGCCTCATAAACTAGATCTGAAGAGCCTTTATTATAGTGCTCGCCAAATTGAGTGCAGCCCATTCCTACGATTGCGACTTCATCCTTGATACCTTTCATCTCTCTACCTCCGTAAATAAGCCTATCTTCTCAAATCAGCTTCGCTTTCCAGTAGTAATTATGGAAGCCTGCTGAGTCGCTTATTTTTCGAAAAGTCATCCTGACGGGGGCTCCAACCCCAAGCTTTTCAAAATCAACGTCCGTAAGATATCCCAGGACTCTTCCCCCTCCCTCAAAATTTACCACGACCTGGACTGCAGGCGGGTCTATCGTTGCAAACACAAAATCTTGAGCAAATGAAGTAATTTTGCCGGTCATCTCAGAAAGTCTAATGTGCTCCATCTGGTCTTCGCTCTGGCAAGCCACGCAAACCCTTATGTTGTCGGGTCGCGGGAGTTGTATTGTGCCACAATTTCGGCATTTGAACCCATGATATCGAATAATCTGATCACGCTCCCGCCTAACAACGGAGGCAGAGCTCGGATAAGAGGCACGCCGGGAAATATCAACGGAAAGTAAATTGCGATATGCCAGATATTTTTCGTAGCTCGATAGTTTTTTCGATCTTTCGACGGAACTTTTTATCGTCCTATGATTGGGATGTTTCAGATTTGCAACCTTTGCGGTTACCCTCAGACTCAGAACATCGCACCCATCACCATAGCTGATAAAAAGCAGTCTATCTCCGTCATTGGCCTCCTCTAAGGCCGCGATCAAATGCGCGAGTGCGTTTGAGCACCCTGTATTTCCTATTTTCCCAATCAAGCAAGGTTGCACTTGGTCTTCCATACTCAATTTTAAAACCCTAGCTAAGCTGGCATGGCTTCTTGGGTCCGGTGCATAATAAGCAACTCTATTGAAGTCGCCTAAAGTTACCCCAAACTTCTGAATAAACTCTGAGACAGCTTTTGGGACAATTGACATATAGCCTTGCTGCAGGACAAACCGGTCTTCCCACGTATTCACAAATAAATCAGTATCAGTTCGCCACCAATCAAGCATTTCGTCTGATGTTGAGTAGGTGTACTCTACCTCAGCTACTAAATCAGAACTTCCAAGGATGAGTGCTGCGGCTCCGTCTCCAAAGGTATACTCCAAGGAAGATTGCGGCATGGCCAAGCGACAGTCCGCCGCAGTTACGAGTATTCTCTCATCCGGCCTAGCCTGTATAGCGTTAACCGCTGCCAGCAAGGCGTTTGTTCCCGAGCGCAGGGAATTCGCAAAGTCCATTGAGCTTATTCCGCACCCAAGATCTAGTGCTTCTCCTATCAAGGCAGCTGACTGCTTTTCTTTATATGGAGCTGTAGTAGAGGCTGAGTAAACTCCATTTATACTTTCACGTTTTACGCCATTTAGCGATCCCATTGCTGCCTCTACCGCCATAGTGATGCAATCCTCATCGTAATTAGCGACCGCCCTTTCTCCTTTAGGGAGTTTTTTGTTCCACGCCCTAGCAAACTCTTCATAGTTTAATCGATAGTAGGGGATGTAAGCAGAACATGATACAATTCCGGTCATTTGCTCTCCTCCTTGCATGATGTGTTCTACTGAGCCTGCGACCCATAGATATGTTACCCAAAACCAACAACTCAGTACAACTGGATCCTTACTTATTGAATGCTGTTCACGCTTTCTAAGATATGTACAAGCCTTTCGGATCGAAGCTCCTTAGAGCCTTTAATTCATAATGAGTAGGTGGTTCAATTGCCTTAACGTCACTCGCCACATAAAGGTTCCATGAACAATTGTCCCTGATTCGTTGAAGTAGCTGCTTCTTTGACCGATCTCGGTAAGGAAAGAATCCAGTAAGTCTGAAGTGTGTTGCGCTCCCAATTTTCTCATACACGCCCATTGTAGAAACAAGGGTCTTTATGTTATCTCCGCACGAGGTCACGTAAGGCACTTTTTCCAAGAGTCGCGGCCTGGATTGCCTTATTACGGCCAACAACTCCTTGGCTACACTACTATTGTCGTTAGCACCCCCTGCCCCAGTTAAGTAGATTTCCTCTGATACTTTTCCTGAGTTTATGTTACCGTACCTATCTATTTGCCCTCCGCCGAGAATACTTATGCAAGCGCTCTTGTAACCGCCGACGAGAAAGCCATAACTGTCTACAATATCTGTTAGCATTTTGCATGTTTTTACTACAGAAGAGTTCAAGAAGAATGGATCCCCTGCCCGTGGGTCATATCCAAAAAGACCAGATCCAACCATAAGCTCCACCTGGTATCCCGCTTCCTTTAATTCGTAATAGGCCGGCCACCCAACAAGAGAGGGGAAACCTACTCCTACCAGTATTATTTGATACGCATTCTTGATGACCTTTTCTACTATCTTTCTCTTTGCTACAATTAACATCATCTCCACTTCATTATACTTTACCTTTTTGGAAACAGCGCCGGCTTTTAGATGAAATCTCGGATGGCGGCTTGCGTCACCTTCCTCCTTTAGAGCTGAAAGCTTTTTGGTTCCAAGCCTCGTCAGGTAATCATCGTGGTTTTTGCAATCTAGAACCCACTTCCTTATCCATAAATCAAGCGACTTCTCGTCCCTAGTCGCTTCCCTGTACTCAGCCATATAATCATAATCTTCTGAGTATGATTCAAAGGATGCTATACCATTAGCTATCTGGGCATGAGGATGAGCTCCCATGGAAGCCAGAGACACTGACAGAACTCTGTGCCCCGGTATTTTGACTAGAGTTGAATACTTTCTGATGAAGTCAGTAGATACAATATTTTCAACCGTAACCAAGATTCCTTTTGCGCTTGCTTTGGCCCCCCACACTGTGTCCTGAGAGTGAAAAAGAGTTATCACATTACCCAATCGGTCAGCAGCCCAAGCGTGAATTATTGAGATGTCAGGATTTAAGGCACTCACTACCCCAACCTTCTCCGTCGGCTCGAAAGGGTTCTTGACAACCTTGAAAGCCTCACTGTTTTCATGCGCAAGAGAACTTCCGATAACCGATCTCGTAGGCAGAAAGCCCACATCTAGTGCTCCAGCCATTAGTCTTTGCTGGAGGGAGTAAAGTGACCAATTTTCTAACTCAACTCTCTCTTTTCTAAGGGCCCTTTGCAGCACTTTGCTTGGCGAAGCAGATGGGTGCAGCTCGGCACAGTTTGAGAATATCAGCTTTTTTACTAGGCCAAGATGGAGCAAATTTAGCAAGTGGTCTGCGGCAATGGTTGTAATAACCGTAAACTCAGGGGTTTTCCTGTGATACTGGCGGACAAGCTCAGCAATTGAGGCGCCAGATTCAAAGGATATAAACAGCTGCATACCAGGCTTCACATTACACCTGATTGCATTCTTTAGAGACGTCGTTTTATCAACTGTTCCCTTATTCAAGTTTCCTAACGCTCCAAAATGCCCTTAGGACGTCGCTCGTTATCAATTTCTTTCATCAACAGTTAAACTGAGACATCGGTTAATGAATCCGGCTTTCCAGCCCTCCCCAGTATTGCTCCCTCACTTCGTGTCGCTTGATTTTCCCACTCACGGTCATCGGGAGGCTGTGAACAAACTCAACAGAGGTTGGTTTCTTAAAAGATGCCAAATTTTCCTTGCAAAACCCTATTATTTCCTTTTCAGTGGCCTGCTTCCCCGGCCGCAATACTATGACAGCGTGTGGTGTCTCCCCCCATTTATCGTGCGGTATTCCTATGACGACAACCTGCTCGACGGCGGCATGCCTACTAAGAACATTTTCTATTTCTTCCGGCATGACCTTGAGGCCCGCACTTCTAATCATCGCACTTTTTCTTCCTACCAAATACTTATCTAAATCCTCATCCACGACAGCTAAATCTCCAGTATGAACCCATCCACCCCTAAAGGTATCGGCAGTCTCACTTGGTAAATTCCAGTAGCTCGAAACGACGTTGTCCCCACGAATGATGATCTCACCAACTTGTTGCTTATTAAAGGAGACACTTTCCCCAAAGTCGTCTACTACGAGCACCTCGGTACCAACATAAGCTTTGCCTACGGAAGTGAGTTTTTGCTGATTGTCATTCATCTCGTGCCGCTGGAGCGTTAGCCCCACCATGCAACTCTCAGTGAGGCCATAGAAGGGCCTTCCGATCGGTCCAAATATTGAGTCAAGCTCCTCCCAGAGCTCAGGCGTGGTAGGGCCAGTTGTTATCCCGAGTTTCCTGAGTACTTTTAGATTATGGCTACGTACAGTTGGATGATAAGCTATTGCTTTTGCTACCGCGGGGCTCATGCTAGTGACGGTAATATGATAGGTTTCGACAGTCCTAATAAATTCTTCAGGGTCAAAGTTTGTGATTACGTTCGTGCACCCACGTAGCAAGCCGTGAAATCGAGTTGTTCCGCAGGAGGCAAAGCAAAATGGCACCTGCAAAAGGCACACGTCATCAGTTGCGACTTGATTTTCAATAACCCATGATGTGACACCAGCAACTGTGTTTCTGTGGCTCGTCATAGCTCCTTTTGGCTGTCCCGTAGTCCCACTTGTATAGGATATCAACCAAATATCAGCTTCGCTTGAAGAGACTCTGGGTTCATCGATGGATTGACCCTCTAACAGGTCCTCGTAGTTATACTTAAACTCCCTTGTTCTGATGCCAACATAACATTTTACGGTCTCTAAGCGGTCTTGGATCTCGCTGAGTGTGTCAACAAAGTCTCGATCAATAAAGACGGCTGCTGCTGACGAGTCATTGAGGATGTCCGCAAAATCGGAGCCGGTAAGCCGATAATTGAGGGGGACCGCGATAAGTCCAGCTTTAGCGATAGCAAAGTAAACTTCCAAATATTCATGGCGATTTCGAGACAGTATGCCTACCCTGTCGCCCCTGTTAAGTTTGAGCCTCAATAATGCATTGGATAAGGCATTTACTCTCCGGTTTAGAGCTGAATAGCTTATCTTTGTATTTTCGAAGATCACCGCAGTCTTTTCTGGACATTTGTTTGCAGCTTGTCTTATTATGTCTCCCACAAGCATACCAACCTCTCCCAGATGAATGCTTTGATTAAACTACCCGGACATTGGTCTTTTAGTCTTTTGCTCTATGCTCCACAAGACACTTTTCGGTATAATTCAAAAAGCGTTGTCTCCAGCCCAGCAAGATTCCTAGCGTAACAGAACAAACTTGAAGCTCTTTCCTTTCCACCCGTCAAAATCAATTATTTGAAAGCACCAATCAATTACACTGACCTGGTAGGCATATAAGCCCTTTCTTTTCAGAAAACGAACGAGTCTATTTAAGTGGTTATTATTTGGTCATCCAGCATATTATTCACTAAAGCAGCAAAACGTAACCGTTGTGTTGTAAGAGCTGAGCAGGTATCCTCTAGTCTCAGCTCTCTTTAGGAGGAGATGGATTTTGAAGTCCGGCTGCGATCGTAGTTGGCATTATTTTCATTAGCTCGTCTGGAGTCCACGAACCTACTTTCCATATCGTTTTAATTGGTACCGGACTGCTGTAAAGGTGAATCATGCCGCCCCTTATATGGAATAGACAGCTATTTATGTGGTCAGTGGCATCAGTAGCTAAATACACTATTAGGGGCGCGACATCTTCAGGAGGCGGCGGGCCCCCTTCCTTGAGGGATGCTGTTGGCGGAGCCATTCCTTTCTCTACCATCTTTTTCCAGGCTGCCTCGATCTCGGGTGACCAACCTAGTCGTGTTTTACCCGAGGGAATTATTGCATTACATGTGACTCCATATCTTCCCATGTCACGAGCAATGCATCTAGTAAAAGCAAGGATAGCACCTTTAGCTGCACCATAATTCGATTGTCCTATGTTGCCAAGTGCGGTAAGCGAAACGATATTGAGAATTCGACCACCTTTTTGTTCTTTCATAACTTTGCAAGCAGCTCTTGTGCAATAAAAAGTGCCATAAGCATGAACTTTCATTACAGAGTCCCATTCCTCATCAGTCATATTAAATATCATCCTGTCCCGAGTAATTCCGGCATTGTTGACCAAAATGTCAAGTCTACCAAACTCATCAACTGCGGCTTGAATAATACTTTCGGCAGCTTCTGGGCTGGACACCGAGTGATAGTCGGCGATAGCTGTTCCTCCTGCATTACGTATCTGTTGTACAACATCATGAGCAGGTAGTTTAGATTCGCCCGTACCATCGACCTCTCCTCCTAAATCATTTACCACAACTTTGGCTCCCTGTTCCGCCATGAGAATAGCTATCGCTTTTCCGATTCCTCGACCAGCCCCAGTCACTATAGCGACCTTTCCCTTAAGAAGTTCTCCCATATTAGACCCTCTTTTCTAGTAAGTATGATTCGTTGTTTTGCCTTGATGGCAGCACTACCTTGGATCGCCCTTGCACGATTGTGACCATCTCTTCATTTTCTATCCATACTTGGCAATCGACATAATGCTGACTTTGCTCTATGTGCTTGCCGGTCACTCTGCCCTTACAACAAATCTCTTGTCCCGGTCTGGCAATGCCCCGATAGCTGCAGCTTAGCAGCTTTAAGTCTCCACCAAGACCAACCCAGGTGGTTAGCATTTCCGCCAAGAAAGAGATCATAAGCTTGCCGTGTACGATAACGCCGGGGAGTCCAGCTTTCTCTGCTACATTTTGATCGTAGTGGATTTCAAGAAAGTCGCCAGAAACTCCCGCCCACTTTACTAATTGTCTCGTCGTTGGCCTTTTATTAAGAGGAGGTAGATCGGTGCCGATCTCCACATCCTCGTAAAATAGCGTTGTCTCTTGCATGTCCTATTGCCATCAATTGGGAATGGCTAGTATCTGATAACTGTGTTCAGCTCCTTTGCAACAATTTCTCGCTCTTGGTTTGTATAGGTTATTTCTACGGTCATAAAGAGAAGCTTGCCGTGCTTACCTTCTCGCAATTGAACATTAGCAAGGGTAGCAGTTGCGGTTATCTGATCGCCTGGCTTCACTGCCTGAAAATAGTTATACTCAACGCCTCCAGCCATTATTCTTTTGAGCGGTGAATCTAGCATGGCTAGGCGGTGTTGTATCTCGTCAGGCCAAAACGCCGTAAAGGTTAAAAAAGTCGGGGGAGCGACGATGCCACCGTATCTAGTTTTCTCTGCGTACTCTACGTCTTGCCATAAGGGGTTTTTATCGCCTATGGCTTCTGCAAACTTTTGTATCGTACCCTTCTCTATTTCGACTGTAGAAGGTTCAATGAGCTCTGCTCCAATAAGACTCTTAATTTGTTTCGTAATTATGACCTGGTCATCCATCGTTAGCACTGAGGCCTAATCAGGTATTCCGTACCTCTTCCAATTTCTCTTGACTTTATCCATAGTGTGCTTGTCCGGGTAAGCAAGAGGGGCAAATTTCAGTCCGAACCACTCGTCGGTTTTTGGGTTGTCAAAGGGCCTAGTGGCATCTATAAGCAATCTTTCCCCTTTATTGACGGCAGCTGCAATCCTGTCCTTTGGATGGACGACCGGGTCGAGATAGCTGACCCATCCGGGAAAGACGGTAATATCCTGTGAAGGCCTGACGTGATATGCGAAGGCCCAAAGTATCTTTCTCAAATCGTAGACATCGACACTTTCATCGACTACTATAACGTTCTTTCCGATCATGTTCGACAAATCTGAGCTCCAGATATTAGCTGCAACCTGGTGGACCTGCCCATAGTAACTGTTGTCAATCTGGACAAAGACATTTGCCCAAGCTGTGCTTGAATCCACGTTTACCCCTGTCACACCAGTCATGCGTTCATCTAGGAGATCCCATATGGCAACGCTATGGTTAACTGAGCTTACAATATGATCTTCATTAATAGGGACTCCTTCAAGTGTTCCTTGATAAATCGGATTATCCCTAAAAGTGACGCATTTGACATGAAAGACTGGTCGGCTCGCTGGGACAGAGCAGTAGTATCCAGTATATTCCCCAAAAGGGCCCTCCTCTCGAAACGAAGTAAAATCGGTCGATACCTCGCCTTCTAACACGATTTCGCATGACGCTGGTACATATAGATCTGAGGTTTCACATTTCACAAGTTCTACGGGTTGTTGTCTTAAAGCACCCATTACTTCATATTCAGAGATTCCAGGAGCAACAGGAGCACATGCTACTGCGGGCAGAACTGGATCCCAACCTATGGCTACTGCCACTGGCATGTCACTTTTTACCTTTCTATGGTTTCTCCAATGCCTCCATATGTGCTGGCCTGTTGGAATTGTTAAGCCTGTATTGCTCTTATCGTGTATCATTTGCCGGTAAAGACCCACATTCATCCAGTCGGAATCAGTGTCTTTTGTTACAACGCCATCGAATGTGCCAATGTATCTACCACCATCCCTGTCGTGCCATTTAGGGACTGGGAACTGAAACAAGTCTACATCCTTATCCTTCAAAATGTTTTTTTTGCATGGGCCTGAGTCGACTATAATAGGCTTAACCCGATGTTTACAACGGTCCCGCCAGATTTCAATAAGCTCCTTATAAGGAGTTTCCTTAGAAACTCCCAACATCAAAGCCATTCTGGAATACGTCGCTAATGATCCAGTAAATAATCTAGTGCAGAGTGTATTTTCGTAACCCTTTATGTTTTCGAAAAGTAAGGCAGGTCCTTTTCTATCGAAGGTTTCCTGAGTGATTGCGCCGAGTTCCAAGTTCCAGTCAACCTTTTCCCTCACCTTCGCCAGTTCGCCCTCTAGCTCAAGCCCATTTATCCAGTCAGACAAGTCGCGAAAAGCCATTTTTCTCTCCTTTCGTTCTCGGATAGATGAATTATTCTCATTCGGCTGGATAATCTTTGTTTGGTATTGCTACTTCCCAGTGCCGAGTACCCTTTTTGCGATAATTATTTTCTGAATATTTGAGCTGCCCTCCGTCATAATGAACGCTCTTGAATCTCTGAGATACCTTTGGATCGGGTACTCCATTGAGTAACCATAGGCTCCATATATCTTCATCGCAGTGTCTGCGGAGCTTACTGCTGATTCGCAAGCAAAGTACTTTGCCGTAGATACCTCAAGTGGATCCTTTTTCCCCTTGTCCTTGTTCGTTGCCGCCTGATAGACCAGCATTCGTGCTGCTTCATGATTCACATACATGTCCGCAATTTGTTGTTGGATCATCTGGAACTCCGCGATCGGTTTTCCAAACTGGATCCTGGTTTTTGCATACTCAATGCTTTTCCTAATGCATGCTGCTTCAAGGCCTAACGCTCTCGCAGCAGCAAATAAGCGAGTATTATTAAGGAGATCCATTAGGATGGAGAATCCTTCTCCTTTATTGCCAAGCAAGGAGTGTTTTGGTACAAAGGCGTCGGTGAAAAGTATCTCTCCAACTTTAATACAACGCTGTCCAAGTTTCTCTGCTTCCCTCGTCTCGATGCCATCGGCGTCTTGCAGCTGAACTATGAAGCAAGAAATTCCTTCGTGTCGTTTTTCCTTATCTGTATATGCGAAGATCAAGCCTATATCGGCTTCTGTGGCATTGGTTATCCATGTTTTGGAACCATTCAAAATGAAACCATCTTTCCGTTCAGCTGCTTTCATCCTCATCGATGTCAAATCCGATCCTGCATCTGGCTCGGTGGCTGCAAAGCAACCCAGTAAGTCGGCTGTTACCAATTTAGGAACGAATTCTTGTCTCTGAAGCTCGGTTCCGTTTTGGAAAATTGGCAAACCAACGCCGACAGTCTGCGTTAGGAAATGGCCTGCATACGCAGGGCTAACAGTTGAGACTCCCTCAGTGATCAAAATAGAGCTAAGGAAGCCAGCGCTGGTCCCCCCATACTCCTCTGGGATAAGAGCTCCCCAGAATCCTAGCGTCCCCATTTCTATCACAATTTCCTTACGAAAGCGGCCTACTGCTTCATCTTGTTCATGGATCGGCGCTATGGTCTCCAACGCATATTTCGTTGCCAAATCCTTCAAGGCTTTTTGTTCTTCCGTCAATTCAAAATGCATTATTTCGAATTTCCTCGGACTATGATCATACTATAAAATGTCTGCGCAATATCAGCGGTGGTAAGTCGTCCCGATTTTCTGAACCATTTAGAAACCCAGTTACACATGCCCAAAATTCCGTATGTAACTGTTCTGGTGTCCATGCCGCTAAAATATTCCCGATCGGAGTTTTTGATCTGTACAATTATCTTTTCAAAGAGGTCTGCATAGGATCTTCGTGTCCGGAGATAATCTCGTCTATTTTTCTCCGAAAGGAAAGGGATTTCACTGTGATAAACGTTTACGTTGTCTATGTATCTAGCTGACACGTTCAAGTGGTTGGCAATTGCTTGCCTTAGTTTTTCTTTGGGTGCTATGTTTTCAGCCTCTACTAGCTGGGCCAAATTCCTTGTGACCTCCGCAATACCGCATTTCAACACTTCAAGGAGGAGTTCTTCCTTGTTATTGAAGTAATGAAAAAACGTTGTTTTGTGGATCCCCACGCGTCTTGTAATTTCATCAAGCGACGTTGCCTTGTACCCTTTCTTCCCCATCAGGTTAGCAGCTACCGCAATAATTTTGGTTCGCTGAGTTTCCTTTTTCAAAGTTCGCCTCCCGGAGCGCATTTCTCAGAGGAAGATATTTCATTACCAACCAATCGATTGGTGGGGAATTTACCGTGTGCTTTCTGCTTTGTCAAGAAAAAAATTATGGCATATTTTTTCTGTAATGTGGGCTGGGCTAAGCTCAGTATGAGCCGCAGCGCATGTGGAGGGTCTAGGCTCGCGGGGAAGGGGCACGTTCTTCACATTTGAACTTTCATGCACGAGACGGTTAATAACGAGCCTAATGGGGAGATTGCTTTGCTCCTTTCAGTCGTTCGCAATAACCATTCGAGAGGCCCTTTGCATGTAAACAATATTATGCTCCCCTCAGCAAAACGAACGTGAAACGGCGCATGAAAACCTTGGGTCTCCATAAGGAGTGCCTTTCGGCGGCGCGATGGGCTGGACCAAAGCAGCGAACTTAAAACACAGACGGGAATCTGTTACTCGTTGCCGGCGTATTTGGCGAGAGCCTCCTTCGTTTTGACCACATTCATGTTGAGGCCGAGTTCCTTGCGGTCCATGCCCATGGCAAGGCCGAGGATCTGGCTGAGGTAGAGGACAGGGATGTTGTAAGAGGCGTTAAAGGCCGTCTCGATGCCCTTCTGGTTGCTGTCGTACATGACCGAGCAGAAGGGGCAGACGAGGTTGATCGCATTAGCCCCGGCTTCGAGAATATCATCAAGCTTCTCTTTGGCCACGGCAAGCGACGTCTTTTCGTCCACAGGCAGCACCGGCCCGCCGCAGCATCGCTTCTTGTTCGCGTAATCCACGACCGTGGCTCCTGTCAAAGCGACCATGTCATCCAGGGTGTGAGGGTCTTCCACCTGGTCGAAGTTATCGTAGATCTCGGAGGGCTTGAGATAGTGGCACCCATAATGGGTTGCGATGCGCAACCCTTCCAGGCTCTTCGTGAAATGTTTTTTCAGCTCGTCCATCCCCACTTCTTCATAGAGAACCCGGGCGAAATGCCTCACCTTGGCCCCCTTGTCATAGGTAAGGCCCGCCCGTGAAAGGCTCTCGTTCACCTCTGCTTTTGCCTTTTCGTCGTGCGCCAGGTGGTGAGCCACCTCGGTCAGGGCCGAAGTGCAGGAACTGCAAAGGGCGCAAAGTTCCAGGCCCTGTTTTTCCGCAAGGGCGATGTTGTAGGCGCCGAGAACCAGGGCTGCCTTCAGATCCGAATTCTTGACAGGAAAACCGCAGCATATAAAGCTCTCCACGTCCACCAGTTCGATCCCCAGCTTTTGGGCCACCTTTCTCGCAGAAAGCTCATACTGCCTGGACCGGGCCGGGATGGTGCAGCCGAGAAAAAGGGCGTATTTCATGGAGCACCTCAACTTTCCGGAAACAAAACTTTCACGACGTCACAGGTTGTGGGAATAGACGGCAAATCGATCTTGTTCCGCTTCTTGTTGTCGAAGTCATCGATGGCGTAAATGCGACCCTGACCCTTGATGAGGTCCCTCTGGGCCTTGATGCCCGAGGGCGCATGGCCCTCCTTGATCGCCATGTTTTTGAGGAGGGTCATGAAATCCGTGATGCTCACCCCCTGCGGACACCGCTCCTGGCAGGCATAGCAACTGGAGCACAGCCAGATGAAGTCACTCTGGAGCACTTCATCCTTGAGCCCGTAAAGGGCCAGCCGGATGATCCGATAAGGATTGAAGCGGCTGTTGACCGCGCTCACAGGGCAACTGGCGGTGCACGTCCGGCAGGTGAAGCACGCCATGATCTTCTCACCGCCGGGCTGGGCGGACAGTTCTTTCCTGAACTTCGGATCGGCCTTGGTTAGATCAATATCAGCCATAGTGACCCCCTTCCTTGGCAGGCTGCTGAAAAGCATCCATCTGCGGCGTTACCCTCGTTCCTTCCCGTGTCTAGCACGGGACAGGCTTGTTGCGACGTACTTCCCAGTACGACTCACTCCTCGGAACTTCGGGTGCCTTGCATCTGGACGCTTTTGAGCAGCCTCTGACAGTCATAGAACTACCATCGCAATGTTGGAGAATAATGTCCGACACCTTGCGCCTTACCATCACTCCAACACTCCAGCGCTCCATTACTCCAATCTTCATATTTCATTAATCATGGCCATGATCTGGCCTTCCTCGAAACCCCTCAAATTCAGCGCCCCTGAACGGCACGAAGCCACGCAAAGCCCGCATCCCTTGCAGAGCACGGCATTGACTTCCGCTTTTCCCGCAAAAGGCCCCTTTGTAATGAAAGAGGGTGCCGAGTAGGGGCAAACCTCGATGCAGACGCCGCAACTGCTGCACAGCAGCGGATTCGAGTAAGCCACGGTCCCGCTCACCCTGACCCTTTCCCTGGCCAGCAGCGTCACGGCCCGCGATGAGGCTGCCTGGGCCTGGGCCACGGACTCGTCAATGGGTTTGGGGTAGTGGGCCATGCCGCAGAGGAACACCCCTTCGGTGGCAAATTCCGAAGGACCGAGCTTGGCGTGGGCCTCCACAAAGAATCCGTCCTCGTTGACCGGGACTTTGAAAAACCGGGCGAGTTTCTGATCCTCATAGGGAACAATGGCCGTGGCTAGGGCCAGGAGATCGGCCTTCATCTCCACCGTCTGCCCCAGGTTCTGATCCATCAATTCGATGACGAGACCGTCCTGAGTAGCCGTGACCTTGGGCTTGTGATCCTTTGAATACTGGAGGAAAAGAATCCCTTCCAGCCGCGCCTTTCTGTAGATGTATTCTCTTTCCCCGTAGGTTCTGATGTCCCTGTAAAGGATATAGACGTTCATATCCGGGTTGAGCTCCTTCAGGTGAAGCGCGCTTTCCATGGAATGGGTGCAGCAGACCCTGGAGCAGTAAGGACGTTGAGGCTCCCGGGATCCCACACACTGAATGAACACGGCCGTCCTGATGTCCTTCAAGGAAGGATCCCGGCTCAGGAACTTGCGATCAAGCTCCAGATGGGTCATGACCCTTGAGTCCTTTCCGTACAGGTATTCCTCGGGCGTGTGCTCGCGGGCGCCCGTAGCCACCACGGCGATTCCGTGCTCCACCTGCTGCTCCCCGGCCTGCGACGTCAGGGTGGACCGGAAATTTCCTACAAACCCCTCCACCTGAGAAATCTCCGATCCGAGGTGAACGTCGATGTTCGAGTCCTCTTCCACGGACCGCACCAGGTCCGCCAGCTTTGCCTGGATGTCTTCCCCTTTCCATGTCCTGAACAGGTTCCGGGCCTGGCCTCCCAGGCTCGCCGAGTCTTCCACCAGCGTCACCGCATAGCCTTGCCGCGAAAGGGTTCTTGCCGCGGTCATCCCGGATATGCCGCCGCCTATCACCAGGGCCCGCTGGTTGATGTCCACTTCCGCCTCCTTGAGGGGCGTCATGAGGGCCACCTTGGCCACGGCCATCCGGACCAGATCCATGGCTTTCTCCGTAGCCATTCTCGGGTCGTCCTTGTGAACCCATGAATCCTGGTTGCGAATGTTGGTCATCTCAAAGAGGTACTTGTTGAGTCCGGCGTTCACGAGGGTTTCCTGGAAAAGGGGCTCATGGGTTTTCGGCGTGCAGGCGGCTACGACGATGCGGTTCAGGTCTTTTTCCCGGATCAGCTTTGCGATCAGGTCCTGGGTGTCGGTGGAGCAGGTGAAGAGGTTGTCGGCGACAAATTCCACAAAGGGAAGGCCGGCGGCATAATCCCGCACGGCCGGGACATCGACGATGCCGCCGATGTTGATCCCGCAGTGGCATACGAACACACCGATCCTGGGTCGCTTGATGTCGGCAGCCCTCTCCTCAGGCATCTCCTTCCGCCTGGTGGCGGAGTTCCTCGCCCTGCTCAGCAGAGCGCCTGCCTCGGCCGCGGCAGAACTCGCCTCGATGACGGACTGGGGAATGTCCTTGGGTCCCTGAAAGGCCCCGCAGGCGTAGATGCCCTGCCTGGACGTTTGCACCGGTCTAAAGGTGTCGGTTTTGCAGAACTGTCCTTCGGTCAGATCGATCCCGAGCTTTCCGGCCAGATCCAAGGCGTCGGGCGATATCTCCAGCCCTGCGGACAGGACCACCATGTCGAATCGCTCCTGCACCACCTCCCCTTTTTCGTTCACGTAGGGAATGATGAGGTCGTCGCCTTCCCGGGTAGTGTCGATGGTGGGGATCCTGGAGCGGATGAAACGGACCCCGTGCTTTTCCCGGGCGTTGTCGTAGTATCTTTCAAAGTCCTTCCCGTGGGTCCTCATGTCCATGTAGAAGACGGCGCAGTCGAGATCAGAGCCTGCATGCTCGTTGGCAATGACGGCTTCCTTGACGGCATACATGCAGCAAACCGAAGAACAGTAACCGTGATCGCAGTGATGAATTTCTCGGGAGCCTACACACTGAAGCCATGCAATCTTCCTCGGGGTCTTGTGGTCCGAAGGCCTCTGAAGATGACCCTGGTAGGGACCCGTAGCGCTCAGGATGCGCTCGAACTCCATGCTCGTGACCACATTCGGGTACTTCGCGTAGTGGTATGTTTGATGCCGGCTGGGATCGAAAGGTTTGAAGCCCGGGGCCAGGATGACGGCACCCACGTTCAGATTCAGCCTGGCTTCTTTGTCCTCGAAATTGACGGCCTTTGTGGGACAGAACTTTTCACAAGCCCGGCACTTGCCTTTCTCGAAATAGATGCAGTGCTCCTTGTCGATGGCATATTTGAGGGGCACGGCCTGGGCATATTCAATGTAGGCGGCTTTTCGTTTGACCAGGTTCTGGTTGAAAGCGTCATTGACTTTCTTGGGGCACTTTTCGGCGCAGGTTCCGCAGGCGATGCATTTTTCCATGTCCACGAAACGGGGATGTTTGAGGATCTCCACGGAAAAGTTTCCCGGCTCCCCGGTGACGTTCAGGAGTTCGGAAAGGGTCAGGAGTTCGATGTTCAGGTGCCGGCCGACCTCGACCAGTTTGGGTGAGATAATTCACATGGCGCAGTCGTTGGTAGGGAAGGTTTTATCCAACTGGGCCATGGCCCCGCCGATGGACGGGCCTTTTTCAAGGAGATAGACGTAGTAGCCGGAATCGGCCAGGTCCAGGGCGGATTGCATGCCGGCGATACCGCCTCCCACCACCAGCACAGAGCCTTTCATGGTATCGGACATAAACGCTCTCCTCATGGTCAGTCTTCATTGATCATTCAACATTTCTATCAATGTGCAATGATCAATGATCTACACGAATCGTAACTATATTGCAGCCATAGCGCAACCCCAAAATGAGGGGGGGGTCACTGCCGAGAACGCTAAGGGCGCGGAGCTTCGCTAATTCCTGAAAGCCTTGGCAAAGGGGTTGTTGAAAGGCTGGGGTTTGGGCTTCTCCGGCCGTTTTTCCCTCTTCACCGGTTCCGTCCTTTTCACTTCCTTTTTCTCGCGCCGGCTTCCCTGCCCCTTCATGGAAAGAGAAATCCGCTTTCTTTCCAGATCCACATCCAGGACATGGACCGTGACCCGCTGATTTACCTTGACCACGGCTCGAGGATCTTTCACGTAGGCGTCCGACAATTCGCTCACGTGGACCAGGCCGTCCTGGTGGACACCGAGATCCACAAACGCCCCGAAAGCGGTCACATTGGTCACGACCCCTTGAAGGGTCATGCCCGGCTGCAGATCAGCAATCGCATTAATCCCTTCGGCAAACTCCACACTCTCGAAATGCTTCCTGGGATCCCGCCCGGGCTTGGCCAGCTCGGCAAGAATGTCTTTCAAGGTGGGAATTCCCACATGGTCCGTCACATACCTTTCAGGATTGATTCCCTTCCTCAGCGAGGCATCCTTCAGGAGGTCTTCGACCGTGCAGCCCAGGTCCCTTGCCATGGACTCCACCACGGGATAGGACTCCGGGTGAACCGCGCTGGCATCCAGGGGATTCACGCCGTTTCTGATCCGCAGGAAGCCAGCAGCCTGTTCGAATGCCTTGGGCCCCAGGCGGGGTACTCCTTTGAGCGACTCCCGCGAAGCAAAGGGTCCCTTCTCGTTCCTGAAAAGGATGATGTTTTTTGCGAGCTGAGGACCCAGGCCCGAGACGTACGTCAAGAGCTCCTCGCTCGACGTGTTTACGTCCACTCCCACCGCATTCACGCAGCTTACGACCACGTCGTCAAGGCTCTTTTTCAACGCCTGCTGGTTGACGTCATGCTGATACTGGCCTACGCCGATGGACTTGGGATCGATCTTCACCAGCTCTGCAAGGGGATCCATGAGCCTTCTTCCGATGGACACGGCGCCACGGTATGTCAAATCAAGATCCGGGAATTCCTTTCTCGCCACCTCCGAGGCTGAATAGACCGAAGCCCCGCTTTCATTGACCATCACCACCGGAATTTTTTCCCCCAGGGAAAGGCCCTTGACAAAGGCTTCTGTTTCCCTGCCCGCCGTGCCATTGCCTATGGCCACGGCTTCGGGATCGTAAGCCTTGCACAAGCCGAGGAAAGTCTCCGCGGCTTCCGAGCGCCTTTTTTCCGAGTCAAAGGGGTAAATCGTCACGGTTTGCAGGAGTTTTCCCTGCCGGTCCAAACACGTGACCTTGCACCCAGTCCGGATCCCGGGATCAAGAGCGATCACCCTCTTCTGTCCTAGCGGAGGCGCGAGGAGAAGTTCTCTCAGATTATCGGCAAAGATCTTGATGGCCTCTGCGTCGGCCCGGTCCTTGGCCGCGGTGCGCATTTCCGTTTCCATGGAAGGGGAAAGAAGGCGCCTGTAACTGTCCTCGATCGCCTCCTTGACGACTTGAGACGCCGGGCTGTCCCCTTTGACAAAAAGCCCTTCCAGGATGGCCAGCGCTTCCTCTTCCGGCGCCCCCACGTGCATACTGAGAACCCCTTCCTTTTCTCCCCGCCGCACAGCCAGCATCCTGTGGGAAGGCACCGCAGGCATGGATTCTTCCCATTCGAAATAATCCCGGAACTTGGATCCGTCCGCTTCCTTGCCCGTGACGACCTTGGAGGAAAACACGCCCTTTTCAAGATAGAGGGCTCTCATCTTGCCCCTGGCCGCCTGATCTTCGCTCACCCACTCTGCGATGATGTCCCGGGCACCGGCTATGGCGTCCTCCACGGAGGCCACGCTCTTCTCAGGATCCACAAAGGACGCCCCCTCCTTGAAGGGATCCATCGGCCCTTCTTGTGCAAAGATCATGACCGCAAGGGGTTCCAGGCCCCTCTCCCGTGCAATGGTCGCCCGGGTCCTTCGCTTCGGCCGATAGGGAAGATAGACGTCCTCCAGCACGCTCATGGTCTCGGCCGCGAGGAGCTTTTCCTTCAGCTCGTCGGTGAGGAGATTCCGTTCCTCGAGGGATTTGAAGATGCTTTCCCTCCGCTTGTCGAGTTCCTCCAGCCGGGCAAGACGGTCCCGGATTTCGGTGATGGCGACTTCGTCAAGAGATCCGGTGGCCTCTTTCCGATACCTAGCGATAAACGGAACGGTGGCCTCCTCGGAAAGCAGCCTGGCGGTAGCCGCCACCTGGTCCGGCCGCAGGTTCAGCTCCTGAGAAATGGTGAGAATATAGTGATCAATTGCGGGTTGCGGGTTGATTATTGTCATTGGTCCGTTATCCTTTGTCTGTTGTCATGGGTCAGTGGTCGTTTGTCAGTGGTCCTTGGTCCGTGGTCAGTGATGCAAACCGTCATTGCGAGGCGCGAAGCGCCCCTCCAGCCTCCTGCGCGCCATAGCCGCTTCGGCGGCGGTGCGAGGCGTGCAAGCGTGGCAATCTCATTGGTCAGTGGTCATTTGTCCGTCGTCCGTTGTTTCTGCGTCTTCCCTTTATTCCTCCTTCTGTCTCCTGTCTTCCTTGGCCCGCCGAAGTTTTCAACGAAGGCGGGTGTATTCCTTTTTTCTTACTGCCTACTGCTTACTGTTTACTGCTTACTTGCTCTTTCGGCACGACCGTGTACTTGTTCACCATGTGGTGCGGATAATAGGACTCCTTGGCCTTTCTGAGGCCCTCGACCCCCATGTCCTGCTCTCGATTGACGTAGGCGAAACCGGACCATGCCTCTTTGCAGAAGATCTGGTTGATTGCTGCGTAGAGGCCGGGGATCTCAGGATTCGCCTTCTCGATGTGAATGACCGCCGTATCCCGGTTAAGAGCTTCTCCAAGACTGAACGCTTCGACTTGAGAATCTATCAGGATAGCACCCCCCTGATAACTCAGTTCATTGAAAAAACCAAGGGCCTCACGGACGGCAAAGTCCTCGGCCAGGAGCTCCGGGTTCAGTACACACTCTCTCATCCGGCACCATGTCTCCTGCATGCCCAGGACCCGTTCAACCAGGTCGTCGTCCAGGGCCTTGTACTCGAAGTCATATCGCTTCGTGAACTGATTGAGATGATTCTTCTTCCGGTGGTATTTGTTTCCGGAAAGGTTGATAAGGTCCTGGGTCAGATAGACATAGTCACTGTTATTGCGGTCCGGAAGGCTGGTGTATATGGATTGATCCACGTGGGCTGTCACGAACTCCTCCCCAGCGCGGCACATCCGGATCTCCTCGGAGATCTTGCCGATCTCCTCACAAAGGAATGCAAGGGCTCCTGGTTTGTCTCCCTTCCCAACAGGAGGGAGTCCATAAATCCGTGCGTCTTTCGGTTCGAAAAGGATGCACAGGCACCCCTCCCTCTCCAACCATTTGGGCCGATAATGACGGCGCCACATGAAAAGGTTGGTGAAACTCATTTCCGAGATCTGGGGAGGGTCCTCCTGAAAGAACCGGTCAAATACGGGTTTGTCCTCGATCTCGAGGGATTTGAAATCGCTTAGGCTCATGAGAGGGCTCTGAAGATTATGGAAATGCCGGCCTTTCGGGCATGTGTGAACCAGAAAGGGAGTAGTTGACTGCATGCCCAATGCCTATGCCATGACCCTGCGGTATGCAGGGACGGAAGGGCATCATAGTGAAGTGCGGGGCCGTGGTCAAGGGATAGTGAAAGCCTGTCCGACAAAGTAGAATTCCTCTCCTCATCGCCTCATCCCGTCATTGCGATTCCTTCGAGTGCCTCAGGGTAAACTCCCGAAGGGAGCGTGGCAATCTGCCTAATGGCAGGGACTTAGGAGATTGCTTCCACCCTCCGCAGTAGCCTGTCCATCCTCCGTAGCAGAGCTACTGCGGAGGACGGGCTACGGAGGACGGGTCGGTCGTTACACTCCCTCGCAACGACCGTTCCGACTGAGTACCGAGGAGTTGTCGGACAGCCTGGTAAGGGGGGATTTCGAGGGAATTACAGTTTATCCGCCATCATCTTCAGGTCAAAACCCTCTTTTCTGACCCGGATATCATAATAATAGATAATCATGGCTACCGCCGTGTATACGGTGGCCAGGGAAGTCGCTGCAATATTGAGGATCTGGAGAAGCGTCACGACCACCATATTTCCTTTGGCCAGCACCCCGAGCACCGCACCCGGAATCTGAAAAACGAGTTGGAATCCCAAACCAATGAGAAACCCCAGCAGCAGAATCAGGCCTGCCTTCATCTTCGTGCTTTTCCAGAACCCAGGTTCCGTGCGCGACGTCATCAACTCTTTGCTTCGCCTCAAAGCGCTCATCCAGGCGGTATCCTCCAGGACCACCACCTTATCGACCATGAGCCAGTTCAAAAACAGGTGGAGACCTACCACGAAGCCAACAAAACCCAAGAGGACGGTCAGGGCCACGGAAATCATGGTGAGCACAGCGCCGACGGCAATTGAGATGCCCACGGCGAGGGCAATCAGGAGACCCATGAGAAGCATGGTCCCGATGAGACGCCACAAGCGCCTGCGCATGGCCCCGAAGGAACCCATCACGGACGCGCTGTGTCCAAGATAAGTTTCGGAAACAGCGTCGATGAGCGCTCCCTGGGCCCAGAACTGGATGACCAGGAATATGATGGCCGAGAAAAAAGCAGTGACCCCGAAGGTCGCACCCATGGCCGCCGGGGATGACATTGCGGCTCCCCCTCGGAAAACAAGCCCAAGGCCCTGGCTCACGAGAAAATAGATCGCCTGGGGTATCAGGATGATCAGGAAGAGGAGCCAGAAATGGTTGCGCAGCATGCGGAAAGAGCGGTCCAGAATCTCACCGATCCCCATGGGATAAAGCTGGATCCCGCCGCTCACGCGGGGCCTGGACCTGCGTTCCTCTCCCGTGTAGGGCTGCTCGACCCGGCTTGATTCAGGCTCGGACCCGGGAGAGGCGCCCTGAGGGGCAACCTTGATTTCTCTCGTGCCCGGCGAGCCGGGGCTCGAGATCTTGACAATGGCGCCCTGGGACTCGAGAAACCGCTTGATCTTCTGCGCCTGCTCTTCCGGGGCGTTCCGGGATATAACCAGGGGAAGTCCCATCAGGGCCCTTCGAAGCTCCTCTTCTGTTTTTCCCTTGTAGATGCGCTGAAGGGCCCGGGCCAGTTTCTCCTCCGAACTCCCAGGCTGAATACCCATAAGACGCAGGATCACTCTCTTGCTCTCGTCCTTTTCCATTTCCACCGCCGCCACCCCCTCGTTCGTTGTTGAGCCACCAGTTTCCTATATCGCTCGTCTGCGCTCCTCGTATAGCGCAACCACCTCTTCCAGGAAAACCTCATAGGAACTTTTCAACCTGGCAGGCATTTTCCACTTTTCCAGGAGCTGGTGAGCCAGCAGCCGTGCCAGTTCGTGCCTGTGTTTCTCATCCATTTCCCCTCGCCTTTGAAGAAATGACTTCAAAACCCGGTACTGGGAAGGCTCCACTAGGGCGAGGTAGTTCTCGATTTCAGGGTTGGCCAGGGTCTTTGTGTCCCGGGGCCGGCTTACGCCGCGAAAGGCCTTTCTTTTTTCCTCCACGACCACGACCGTGCCCGCGGCAAAGTCGCCTATTCTCTGGTTATTCCGGCTGAAAAAGATCACGATCAGCCCGAGGGGATAGAATCCGAGAAGCATGTCCACGGCTCGCAAGATGTTCCGAATAGCCGATTCAAGCCACCCAATGGGCTGTCCGTCGCTCCGGATCACTCTGAGTCCCTGTTTTCGCTTGCCCGGTGTCTGGCCGTTCCAAAGGGCTTCGAATAAAAGAAAATAGCCCAAATCCACCATGCCGTAAGCAAGGACGGCCAGCGCAATAAGCCAGGTCTTCGAGAATTTTCCAACAATTCCGGTGGGATCCAGAGCGGGTAACATGGAGCCGAGCAACGATGCAAGGATGAAAATCACGAGGATAGAAAGGTAGCGGACCGCCGTGTCCACGAGGAAGGCGGCGGCACGAGATCCCACGCCGGCCAGCACATACTGGAACCCGACGGATTCAGGGGTCTGAATTGTGAGTGTCTCCCTGGAAGCTTCCATAGGATTTTGTTATTATAGCCCATATGGCTCAATCAATCCAGAATTTCCTTCAATCCCGAAAACCTCGGTGGGAACGCTTGGAGTCCATTATCCAGTCCCTGGAACAGGGTCAGGTCAGGGGCCTCACCGCCGCAGACCTCCTGGATCTGGGGCGCCTATACCGGGAAGCCACGGCCGATCTGGCTCGCCTTCAAAGTGTGCGCAGCAGGGATCTTCCTCCCGGCGATATGGAGGTGTACCTGAACCAGCTTGTGGCCCGCGGATACGGCCAGGTCTATCGAACATCTCCGCCCAGGTTGCGCTCGTTTTGGCGGTACCTCCGTTTCACCTTGCCCGCCACTTTCCGTGAGACTGCGCCGTGGACCCTCTTTGCTCTCTTGACCTTCTTCCTCGGGTTCCTTTACGGTCTCGGCGCGAGCCTCCTGGACAGCGCTTTCGTGCCTCTCGTGGTCCCGCCCCATCTCCTTGAGAAGGTCGAGCAAGGACAGGTCTGGTTCGATTCGATCCTGGCCGTCCGCCCCCTGGCATCCAGCATGATTATGACCAACAACATCTCCGTGAGCTTCCTGGCCTTTGCTTTCGGCATGACCTTCGGCCTCGGCACGCTTTACCTGATGGTATTCAACGGGCTCATGCTGGGAACCCTTGCAGGGTTGTGCCACTCCCACAATCTGGACATTCCCTTTTGGTCGTTTGTCCTTCCCCACGGCGTCATTGAACTGACCGCCATTTTCATGGCAGGGGGCGCAGGCTTTCTTCTTGCCACGGCCCTCATTGCACCGGGCGACTTGCCCAGAAAACAGGCTCTCATCGGCCGGGCACGTCAGGCAGGGCGGCTCGTGTTGGGTTGCGTGCCTCTCCTTGTTGTGGCAGGAATTGTGGAAGGTTTTTTCTCACCCGCCCTCATTGGGGCGGGCGTCAAGTTTGCCGTGGCGGGAATTCTTCTCGCCCTGGTGCTCTGGTATCTCCTGTTGGCTGCCGGCGGATCCTCTTATTCCGGTGATCCTTGATCAGTGGTGCCGAAAATCACGGTCACGTCGGTCTTCTACTACCCATGTAGGAGGGAGCTCCCGCTCCCGATTGGTTCGCGAGCCGGAGCTCGCTCCTACAAAGGCGAAGGCGGGAGAGGCTATAGAACCAATGTAGGGGCGGGCTTTCCGCCCGCCCGGCAGGGATAGACACGCCCCCGGCGACCTGTTTGGGCTTGAGGCAGTCCGAGGATCCACTACAGCAGCCCCCTGCGCTTGACCTCCAGGTACCTTTCCACCGTGTCAACGGTAAGCTCTGCCGGGGGCACGTCCATGGCAAGGGCACCCTTCTGGTAAAGCCGCCCCATGGCCCTTTTCCTCTGGCGCAGGCATTCCTGGAGCACCGTTTTTTCATACACCTCTTGAACCCGGAAGGGCGGGCGGTTCAAGACCTCGTCCCACTGGCCGTCCCGGATGGCAATGCACAGGGGCAGGTGGCGGGGACGGACCAGGCCGACGGCTTCCAGAAGATTCTCGGATGCGATTTCATCCAGGAGATCCGTGAAAAGCACGGCCAGGCTCCGCCGGCGAACCCGTGAACGGAGACAAAGAAAAGCTTCTTCGTAGTTGGATTCCACGGTCAGAGGCTGAAGGGAAACCGTTTCATCGAGGATGGTTTGAAGCTGGATACGCGTCTTTTTCGGAGGAACAAAGGAAACGACCCGGTCCGCAAAGGCCAGGAACCCGACCTGATCGCCGCCTGAAAGAGCGGTATGGATGAGATGCACCGCGGCCTCCAGGGCATGATCCAGCTTGCTCTTTCCGTCAGTGATCGCTCCCATGAGGCGACCCGTGTCCAGGAGAACCATGATGATCTGGTTTTTCTCGGGCTGGAATTCCTGCACAATGGGCCGGTCCAGTCTGGCCGAGGCCTTCCAGTGGATTTTCCTCGGGTCATCCCCTTCGATGTACTCTCTCAAGGTCTCGAATTCTCGCCCCTCTCCACGCCACTTCATGGGCCGGTTGCCCCAATATCGGGCCCTCCGGCGGTAAGAGGCCAGATCCGGGTAGCGTAGGGGCTGGAACCGGGGAAGAACCCGGACTTCATCCCTGATCTCCACGAAAAAAGGTCGCAGCGCCAGCCCCAGGGGTCCCCGCACCCTGAGATGGACGCGCTCAAAGATGAACGACCCGCGCTCCTTCGGCGTCACCCGGTAGTTCAGCCTCAGATTGGATCTTTCCCGGACCACGCCGTCCAAAACAGGCGCCTCCCAGGCGAGAGGACTCTGATCCCGGACGAGGATCTGCCTGGGCTCCTTCCCCTCGTTCGTCAGGACGATCTCTATGGGTTGGTCTATCCCCTGCAGGAGATGGCGAGGGGAAATGCGGCGCGCTTGAATCTCGACAGGACGAAAAGTCAGGGCAAAGTCTGCGGCAAAGAAAACAAGAAAGGCCGCATCAAAGAGGAGCAGCCCTTTCCATTGCCAGAGCAGGTAAACCGGCAGGCCGAAGCCCAGCACCACGAGCGTTCTCGACGTGGGAACGGGGGCGCCGTGGAAGAAAGCTCGCATTCTGTTTCGCCAACCTGTTTTCATGCGTCTGTCATCGAGGGACGGTTACGGTGTCCAGAATTCTGGCGATCACCTTGTCCGGAGTCAGTCCTTCCAGCTCAGCTTCCGGCCTGAGGATCACGCGGTGCCTCAGCACGGGCAGGGCCATTCGCTTGACGTCATCCGGGGTGATGTAGTCCCGGCCCTCCAGGGCGGCCAGGCACCGGCTCGTTTTCAGAAGGGCGATGCCGCCCCTGGGGCTTGCGCCAAGATAGATGTGAGGGGATTTGCGGGTCTGCTCGACCAGGGTCTGCACGTAACCCACAATGCCCTCTTCCACTTTCACCTGGGCCACGTGCTTCCTGAGCCGGACCGCCCATTCTCCCTCGGGCAGCCGTTTCAGGCCCATGGCCTCCAGATCATGGGCCGACACGGCCTTTCCGTACCGGCCGATGATTTCACGCTCTTCCGGGGGCTCCGGGTAGTCCAGGATGATCTTCACCAGAAAGCGGTCGACCTGAGCCTCGGGCAGCGGGTAGGTGCCTTCCTGTTCAATGGGATTCTGGGTAGCCACGACCATGAAGCTCTCCGAGAGGGGAAACGTTTTCCCGTCGATGCTGACTTGCCTCTCCTCCATGGCTTCGAGCAACGCTGCCTGGGTTTTCGGCGGGGTCCGGTTGATCTCGTCGGCCAGGAGAATTTCTGTGAAGATCGGGCCTTTCCTGAGCCGAAAAGCCCGGCTCTGAAGATCGTAGATGTGAGTTCCCAGAATATCCGCGGGCATCATGTCAGGGGTGAACTGAATCCTGTTGAAGTCCGCTCTGAGGACATGGGCCAGCGTCTTGGCGAGAAGGGTTTTTCCGAGACCGGGAACACCCTCCATGAGCACATGGCCGCGGGCCAGGAGGCTCACGAGAAGATGAATCATGGCCTCTTTCTGGCCGATGATCACCTTCGAGATCTCTGTGATCAGCAGGTCCACAAACTTCTTCAACCCTTCTTCCATGTTCTCATCCTCCCGGTGCATGCCTTTTTGCTTTTTCAAAAGATGCGTAGAGATCCCTTGATTGAAGCAGGAGATCCCGCTCCGTTACTTCATGGGTTTGGTACCGCTCCTTTGCCTGTCTGAGCTCTTCCTGGAGCCCTCGATCCTTGTCAATGAGAAGCCGCCTGGACTCCTCTTCGATCCAGCGGGATACGGTTTCAAGAGCGAGCCGGCTCGCCCTCGCCCGTTGAAACAGGCCGGCCATAGCGCGAACATACTCCATAGGCTGACGGCCTGCCGCTTTGGGCAGGGGTCTTGGGGGACCGAAACGCCTGCCTGCTGCGGCCCACAGGACCAGCAGGATAAGCCCCCCTTGAACAAGAAGCCCCAGAACCCCCGACCCGAGAACGTGGTGGATCACGGATGTGGCTCTCCCATACCCATGATGGTATTCGTCTACGAGAAGGGTTCCTTGCCCCAGATGGCTGAGCAGAAATTCCAGCGCCAGCCGGCCGTGATCGCCTTGCTTCAGCTTCAGATTGGAGAAAAGGCCTGGGTCTGTCAGGACGATGACCCTCCCCTTCCCTTTTTCCACCACACCGATGAGAGTCCCCCACCTGTCTCCAACATGGACGACCAGGTCGGCCCGACTGGAGGAAAGATCGGGATGGCCATCGCTCCGGATATCCCGCTTGCCCCGGATGTAGGGCCCGGGCTGAAAGACAGGTTCCGTCATGGGACCTTCCTCTTTGCTCCCTGCAAACCCAAGGCTGAAGGGTGTCAGGAACGAATGGGGGGATCGGCCGGCTACGAAAAGCGTTCCTCCCCGGTGCACCCATGCCTCCAACGCCTTGAGTTCACCGGGCTCAGGATCGAGCCGGGGTTCCAGAAGGACCAACACTGCAGCCTGGGGAGGCAGGCTCTTCAGATCCTTTTCCCATCGTTCCACAGGGATCCCCAGGTCTTTCAACCACAGATAGAGAACCTTGAACCCCCGCGTGCCTGAGCTGTAGGTCGTGGGAGAGCCAGGCTCCTTTCCCCTCCCCAGCCATCGGTCCAGGTAGGCGACAGAGTAGATCGCCAAGAACATCAGCAAAAACAGGGTCGCCGTCTTCCAGGGGCCGGACCTGCTCACAGAGCCGCCTCCATCTGTCTCAGCCACTCGGTACAGCGGTGAAAAGACTCTTGCCCTGCCTCCTCCTGGCCGTACCACACCTTCTCGTACAAAGCGATCAACTGTTTCAGGGCATCCAGTCTATCCGGAGGCCCTCCCACCCGGGCCAGATGCTCCCGGTTCGTTGCCTCGGGGTTGTACATCCACCATCCGTGGTGATGGCCTTGCTGCAGGACCGAGACGAAGAAAAACCGGACCGCTTCACGAAAAGCTCCCCCGGAAGCCTTTTCCACGGCTTGTTTCCGCCATGTTCTCCAGTCCATGTCCACGGTCCTGGATGCAGCCATGGTCTTCACTGTGGATGCGCTCCGCCATCTCCACCCCACCGGTCCGAAGCTCCGGACGAGCCGGAAGATGAGAACCCCGGCCGCGAGAAGAATGACCCCATAGAACCCGTACACGATCCACTTTCCCGGCATTTTCCCCTGGATCGTTTTAAAGGCCCCATCCAGCCACTTCCCCAATTTCTGAAAAAGCGCAATCAGGGAAGCCAGCCACGGAGGGGGTTCCTCTTCCCTGAGCCCCCGGAACTCCTCCAATCCATAGATCGCCTCAAGCTTGTCCCTGCTTTGCTCCCACTGATCATCCGTCCATGGGATGATCGTCCGCTCCCTTTCAACCTGGCGAATCACAGACTCGAGGTGCCGGGCCAGGGATTTTCTGCCCTCGGACGATTTGCCGGCCTCATCCATCCACCGGCTGAGATCCTCCCGGTTCAACCTCACTTCGGCCCCTTCCCTGGTCCTCACCTTGAGTCCGGCCGGAAACAGGGCCTTTCGCTCGTCGACCTCCCCGGGTTTCATCGGGCTTTCTCCGGACATGACGGAATCAAGGGCCTGGCCAAGCCGCGACAGATATTCGTCAAAGGAAATCGTGTCGCCTGAGGCGGAATCGCGGGAAAAGAGCAGTGCGAGGGCAAGGATGATGAGACTCACGCAGCATTTCTTTGTGACACGGGATGTCATGTTTCGTCTCGCCTGGCCCGGATCATGGCAGGGGTCAATGAATCCTGTTCCTGCTGGATCTGGAGCAATACGACGGCGCCGATGACCATGGCACCCCCGATCATCTGCAGGATCTCCATGGTCTCTCCCAATGCAAAGAAGGCAAAAAAACCGGCACTGATGGGCTCCAGCGTCGCGGTGATGCTGGCCCGGGTCGACCGGATGTAGTTGATCCCCACAAAAAAAAGACCGAAGGGCAGAATGGTGCCCACCACGGCGATGTAGGTCATCCAAAACCATTGGGATAGGCTCAACTCGAGACGCACATACACGAAGGGCGGATGGAGGATGTGCCAGGTGGGAATAGCGAAGACCAGGGCATAGAAAAGAACCGTCCACGGCTTGTAGCGGTGCATTCCCCGCTCTCCCAGGAGGCTGTAACCGGCAAAGCAGACCGCGGAGGCGACTCCGCCCATGATACCCAGCCGGTTCATCCGCAAAAGTTCGAGGTTGTAACCGCCGACCACGAGGTAGCACCCCCCGAAAGCGAGGACAAGGGCCGATATCTTGAAAAACGAGGGATGCTCCTTCCAGAAGACCATGGAATACACGGCCACGAAAATGGGAGCAAGATACTGGATGAGAATTGCGGCCGCCACCTGGATCTTGCTGATGGTGTAAAAGTAGGTTCCCTGGACCAGGGCCATGAACAGGCCGCCCAGGAGCAGGAAGTAGCCGATGTCTCTGGGCCTGATGCGCAGGGAGTCCCGTGAAAAAGCCGCGAGGAAGAGGAAAAGGATGAGCGAGGCGAGGGTGACCCTGATTTGCACCAGGTCGAGCGCTTCCACGCCCCCTTCAAACAGGGCCTTGCCCGCCGTGCCCGACGACGCCCACATCATGGCGCCGACGACGACGCAAAGGTAGCCTTTCAGCGCAGCGAAACGAGAAGAAGTCAAACCATTGCCTCAGTACCACTTCATGCAATATTTGGGGCGGATTCCAAAAAACCTCACGCCGTGAAACTTGGAAAAGCAAATATTGAACAATGTCGGAATGGAAGGGATACTAGGAAAGAAGTGTGGTTTGTGTCAATGGCAAAGCCGATTTCAACGGCCTGAAATTTTCCTTGACAGAAACTATCCCTTCTCCTAATCTCGCTAATATATCATTTCTGACATATAGCTGAATTGACCCATACCGAGACTGGATACTCTTGCTTTCGAAAGCGTTCGAACCAATCAGTAGCAGAATGGAAGAGGAATGAGAAATGACTCGACGCAAAGGGCTCGCTTTAATGATTCTTGTGTTTGTTTTCATCGGCTTGAGCAGTGCAGAGTTTGCTGTAGGAGGGAGCTCCTGCTCCCGATTGATCGCGACCTGAGGTCGCTCCTACAGGTAGTCTACCTGTTGACAACGTTTTTTTGCGGAGGAGAAGTGAAATGAAAGGGGCAATCAAGACAATCGTCATGGCGGTTTGTGTGATTCTTCTTCTGTGCGGGGTCTCGCTGGGAGAAGAAAAGGTTATCAAAATGTCCACCACCACAAGCACCGAAAACTCGGGACTCCTGGAGGTCCTCCTGCCCGAGTTCAAAAAAGACACGGGCATCGACGTCAAGGTTTTTGCCAAGGGCACAGGCGCCGCGATCCGGGACGGTATAGACGGCAATGTGGACGTCATCTTCGTTCATGACAAGGACCGGGAGGAGAAATTCGTGGCGGACGGATACGGCACAAAACGATATGCGGTGATGCACAATGACTTTGTCATCATCGGCCCCAAGAAAGATCCTGCGGGGATCAAAGGCATGAAAGATGCCGCCAAAGCCCTGGCGAAGATTGCCCAGGCGAAGGCGGGCTTTGTGTCCCGGGGGGATGACAGCGGAACCCACGGCAAGGAACAGCATTTGTGGAAGGTATCCGGCGTCCCCCTTGAGAAAAAAAGCATGCAGGTCGTCAAGTCCGGTAAGACGGCGGCTCTCTCTTTCGAACATCCCAAAGGCCTCGGCGAGTGGTACTATTCCATAGGCCAGGGAATGGGGAAGACCATTCTCTTTGCCGAGGAAAAGCAGGCTTATACCCTCACCGATCGGGGAACCTACCTGGAGTACAAATTCGGCCGCAAAGAGGGGCTGGACATGGAAATCGTCTGCGAGGGGGACGAAAGGCTCTTCAATCCTTATGGTGTCATTCCGGTGAATCCGAAAAAATATCCCCATGTGAAACATGGCTGGGCCGAGACCTTTGCCGAGTGGCTCGTGTCGCCCAAAGGGCAATCGCTGATCGCCGATTACAAGATCCAGGGCAAGCAGGCCTTTTTCCCGGACGCGATTCCCGGCGCGAAGTAGTTTTTCGGAGCGAGGAGTTCTATCAACCCTTCCATCCGGCGTTGAATGACGCGGGACGGGAGGGTTGTCTTTACAAAACACCCTTCAGTCGTTAACATTTTTGCTATGGATTTTCTCATCGACAGTGTATTGTCGGCGTTCCTTCTGCTCTGGTCCCTTGATCCGGACCTGTACTTCATTATTTACGTGTCTCTAAAAGTCAGCTTCTTTTCGACCCTCATTGCCGGCCTTCTGGGTACCCCTGCCGGCTTTTTTGTTGCGTTTCATGAGTTTCGCGGCAAGCGTATCTTGATCACCATCCTCAACTCCCTCCTCGCCCTGCCTACGGTCGTGGTGGGCCTGGTGGTTTATGCCTTTATTTCGAGGAGGGGAATCCTCGGAATTCTAGACCTTTTGTACACCCAATCCGCCATGGTGATCGGCCAGGTCATCCTGATCTTTCCCATTGTCGCGTGCCTCACCATTGCCGCGGTCAGCCGCATCGATGAGCGGTACAGGAAAACCGCCATGACCCTCGGCGCCACGACTTTTGAGACGGCCAGGGTGATTTTTCGTGAAGCCCGGTTCGCCCTGGTCGCCGCCATCATCACGGCCTTCGGGAGGGTCATCGCCGAGGTGGGGGTGAGCATGATGCTCGGAGGCAACGCCAAAGGCTTCACCCGCACCATGACCACGGCCATGGCCCTTGAGTACGATAAGGGGGAGTTTGTCCTGGGAGTGGCCCTCGGGATCGTGCTCCTCCTGATCAGCTTTGCCATCAACATTCTTTTCAACTCTGTGCAAGGGAGAACAAAATCGTGACGCCTCTTTTCGAAGCAAGAAAGCTCAGCAAAGTTTACAAAGACAGGGCGGTATTGGACCTGGCGGAACTCCGCATCGAAAAGGAAATGATTTACGCGCTTCAGGGGCCGAACGGTTCGGGCAAAACGACGCTCCTCGAGATCCTGAGCCTGCTCATTCCTCCAACCACAGGAGAACTGCTCTACCAGGGAAAAAGCGTTGATTTCAAGAGCCGGAGCCTGACCATCCTTCGACGTGAAATCGTCATGGTGCACCAGAACCCTGTGCTCTTTACGAGAACCGTTCACGGAAACCTCGAATTCGGCCTCAAGGTCAGAGGAGTCCCTAAACCCGCAAGAGAGCAAACCATTCTCGAGTCTCTCGATTTGGTCGGGATGAGAGACTTTCTCCGCGCCGAAGCCCACAAGCTCTCAGGAGGCGAAACGCAGAGAGTCGCCATAGCCCGGGCCCTTGTCTGCTCCCCCAGGGTTATGCTTTTCGACGAACCCACGTCGAGCGTGGATGTGGAGAACAGGAACATCATCGAACGCATCATCGGCGATATCAACTCCGAGAAAAAAATCTCCGTGGTTTTCACGTCTCATGATCTCACCCAGGCGTCGAAGCTCTCCCACAAAGTCATCCCTCTTTTCGAAGGGAGGAAGGTGCCTTCCGTGTACGAAAACATCTTCATGAGCACGATTTGCGCTGGAGATGAAGGGAAAATGCGCTGTCAGATTCGGGATGGCATTGCCCTGCTGGCTGAAACGGGGGCGGAAGGAAAAGTCAAGATTTCCATCGATCCCCTCAAAATCAGATTGCACAGGAACGACGATCACGGGTCCGACATCAACAGCTTGAAGGGGAAACTGGTCCAGTTGACCGACGAGCAAAGCCTTGTCCGGGCGGCTGTGGATGTGGGCATTACCCTCAACGTTTTGCTGCCCAAAGAAGCCTTCAAGGAACAGTCCCTCAACATCGGTGATGAGGTCACCGTCCTGATTCCGCGAGAAGCCATCACCGTGTTCTGAACCTTTTGTTTTGACTATCTTTTTCCATTCAAATATACTAGTGCGAACGCCCGTTCACCCTCCCCCTTCATGGGGGAGAGGGGAAGGGGGGACTGAAACCTGCCGCGGCAGATTTTCTGTAGAGGAAAACCAGGCCTGATGGAAATCCGTTTCTGGGGCACACGAGGCTCCTTGCCCGCCTCCCTGACCGGCCGGGACATCCGTGAAAAGGTAAGACGCGCTATAGAGATCGCTCTCGAGAAGGGTCTCACCCCCAAATCCGACCTCGATGCATTCATCGACAGGGAACTTCCCTTCTGGGTGAAGGCGACCTATGGCACGAACACACCGTGCATCGAGATCAGGGAGGGACAGGAATTCATTCTCTGCGATGCGGGCACCGGGCTTAGGGACTTCGGGAACCATCATGTTCTCTCCCACGGTCTTGATTCACCGGGAGATTTCCACATTTTCCTGACCCATTTTCACTGGGATCACGTCCAGGGCTTCCCTTTTTTTCCTCCGGCTTACACCCGGGGAAACCGAATCACGATCTACGGGTGTCATGAAAAGATGGAGAAGGTTCTGTCCGCACAGCAACGCCTCCCCTTCTTTCCTGTTGACTTCAAAGAGCTTCCGGCCCAGATCGGCTTTGTCGTTTTGAAACCCGACCGGTGGTACGACGTGGGAGGCTTCAGGGTGTTTGGGAAGGAACAGAATCACCCCGGCCTCTCCTACGGTTACCGCTTCGAAAGGGACGGCAAGTCCGTCGTCTACGCCACGGACGCGGAACCCAGGTTCGAAAACGACGAGGCAGCGCAGCCTTGTCTTTCCTTTTTCAATCAAGCCGACCTGCTCATTTTTGACGCGCAATACACGTTCATAGAAACATCCACCATCAAGGAACACTGGGGGCATTCGAACAACCTCCTCGGTGTCGAACTGGCCAGGCGGGCAAAGGTCAAGCACCTGTGCCTGTACCACAACGAACCGGCCACCGCGGACAAGGACCTGGACAAACTCCTTGCCGATACCGAAAAACTGGCCGCTCTGCTCATGGAGGGCGAAGAACTGAAGGTGAGCGTCGCATGGGACGGCTGGAGGCTGGTACTTTGAAAGCGATCAAGGCGCCGGCCACACTGGAAAGCTTGAAGCTTTTCATGCACTTCGTCTCTGATTTTGCGGTCTCACAGGGGTTCCCTCAAGCGAGGATACGAGAGATTGAGCTTGCCACGGAAGAGGCCCTCATGAACATCCTCACCCATGCCTATCCCAAGGAGTCCCGGGAAGATATCGAAGTCCAGTGCGAAAGTCTGGGGGATTCCGGGTTAACCATTCGCCTTGTGGATTCAGGCATTCCTTTCAATCCCCTTTCCCTTTCGGACCCGGACCTGACGACTCCCATCACGGAGCGAAATCCGGGCGGGCTCGGCGTTTTTCTTATCCGCAAAATGATGGATGAGATCCGATATCACCGGAGCGGAGACCGCAATGTGCTCACTTTTGTCGCCCGAAAGCGGGGATCCTCCTATTGACAATCCCGTCTCGGCCGTACTATAAAAACATCCATTTCTGACGCGGCCGACGAGCCGAATCTATTTCAAGAGGATTTGTGGAGGTTACGCTTATGGGGAATTATTGTGTGAACATTTTTCTGGATGGAGAACAGGAGCAAAAGATCAAGGACGCGGATTTGGGCGACCAGATCCTGGAGATCGAAGGCAAGAAGGCCGTTAAAGTGCCGGTGGGCGACAAGGAACACAAGAAACTCCTGAAGGCTTTCCCTGACCTGAAGTTCGATGCAGGAGATGCCTGCGTTCTTCCTGGTCCTGCGACCAACACCCTGCTCGACATCGTCTGCACTTCCAAGACGGTCGACTGCATGAAGGTGGCCATTTCGAAACTCTATAACCCGCTTGCCGGCAAAGAACTCCGGAGCAAGACGTTGTAGCACCCTGAAAGCACTTTCCCTCTTCCCGTCGGGGCTGTGTCGCAATCCCTTCTGGTCATTGCGAGCGACCCCGGATTTAATCCGGGGGAGCTTGGCAATCCAGCGCAGCGCACGGTCCCGACCAAAGCGAGGGACCTTCCGTGACGCGAAAAGATCCTTGGATCCGCCTTCGGCGGCCTCAGGACGGCCCGCTGCGCGAGCCGGATTGCCTCCACCCTCCGCAGTAGCCTGTCCATCCTCCGTAGCAGAGCTACTGCGGAGGACGGGCTACGGAGGACGGGTCGGTCTTTTCACTCCCTCGCAATGACATGGTGACACCGCCTCCCCAGGGAGGGAGGAGAAAAGGTTTTTACCGGGAGGAAACGATGCCCTCGTCATTCAGTGTCAAGACCGGCGCCAGGAGCGAAATGGTGGACATCACCGCCTCGGTGCAAAAGGAGATTTCCAAGGCCGGCGTTGCGGATGGAATTTGCATGGTCTATGTGCCCCACACAACGGCGGGGGTCACGATCAACGAAGGGGCCGACCCGGCCGTTTGCCGTGACATCATCGGAAAACTCGATGATCTCGTTCCTCCCAACGCAGGGTACCGACACATGGAAGGCAATGCGGACAGCCATATCAAGGCATCCCTGATGGGCAGTACCGTGTCGGTCCTCGTGGAGAACGGCCGCCTCGTCCTCGGCACATGGCAGAAAATTTTTTTCTGTGAATTCGACGGCCCCCGCAGCCGCAAAGTGTACGTGAAGATCTGAGTCCCTCTGCGCGCTCTGTGAGAGATTCCTTGAATCAGACCAGCCTCACCCGCCTGGGATCCATCCCCTGCTCCTCGAGCCAGTCCCGGACTGCGTTGTAAAGCAAGCGATAATACTTTAGAGATCCTCCCAGCCCCCGCCTCCCGAAGTAGTAATTGATCTCCAGGATGAGGGGCTGAGGATCAGGATCCGTCATGGGAAAAACGAAATCCATGGCAGCCAGGTTGATCCCTGATGCGTCGCACATTCTCCGGGCCTGCCTGATCCCTTTTTCCAGGAGATCGCCTCTCCATCTTTTGTCGATCCTCGATCCTCGGCTCACGGTCGTAATCGCCCGGCCGGGCTTCTGCGGTCTTTTCCAGTAGCAGAAAAACCTCTTTCCCAGGACAACGAGCCTGAGGACATTTCCTTCGCAGGGAATCATCTTCTGGCTTACGAAGGACTGATGCCCCCACGGCTCAATGGTATCCATCACCCGTTCAAGCATTTCAGGGTCTGTGATGAGCCACACCCCCGCCCCCTCATGCGTTTTGTCCGCCTTGATGAAAAACGGCATGTCGCGGTGCAGCGCTTCACACTTTGCTCTTAACGCTTGCGCCGATCGCCACCGCTTGGTTGCAGGATGGGGCCATCCCATGCTCTCAAAAAGCCGGCTCTGCCCTGTTTTACCCGGGTAGCGAAAGCGCCATTCATAATGGGGAAAGAGAACGGCTGCGGAACGGCTGCAAGCCTGGTAGAGCGCCGAAGAACAGCCCTGGGGAAGGAGGATCGCTTCTGCTCTTTGGATCAGGGCAAAATCGGTTGTGTCGAGTTTGCGGTCCCCGGGGATGATCTGGGCGTCGGCCACAAAGCAGGGATGGAAGGAAAGGATCATTTTATTTACCGGGTTTGACTTTAGGCCCTTGAATTTCTATACTGTGCCTTAGAAATCTGAATAGGGTTTTTAAATCCCAATGTCAAAGGCCAACGGAGTAATTATATGCCCATCTTTGAGTTTCGATGTGTGAAATGCGGGAATGTTTTCGAAAAGATTTTTTTGCCTTCAGACCGGGAAGTTGACATGCAATGCCCGGAATGCCAGTCTGACTCTCTTGAACGAGTCGTGAGCAGGACCAATCATGTCATGGCCCGTGGCGCAGGAGAAAAACCCACGCTCACGACCCGGTCATGTGCCTCAAGCGGCTCCTGTATGACCCTCGATATCCCCGGGCCGACAAAATGAGCGGCGCCTCCTTCTCGGGTGAGCCTGGAATCGCGAATTTTCCAATCCTGGTGGAGCCCCACGGGCAGGAGATAGCAGTTTCCTGCGGAGGCGGGTGAAAGTCCATGTCTGAACGAGAGTGCCCCCATCTCGCCGAAGAGGACGAAGAAACCCTCCGGGATCTTTTCTATCGGGAAATCGTTCCAAAACTGGTCAGGCTTCACGCCCGTAACGGCGTTATCGGTTGCGAGTTTGCAGGGCCCCGGTTCGGCGGATGGCAAATTCGCTTCAGATCCAGAGGCGGGGACTTCGACATCGTGGATTTCGAGTTTGATGAAGAGGGTTGCGGCATCGACCTTGATGTGTAAAGGAAATCTGCGGGCGCAGATTTCCTATGGCGCCCCTTCGGGGCTTCTCTTCCTGAAGGTCGCATTCGAAAGGACTTGTGATATCGCCTAGAGCGTTTCATTGGAAATCAAAAGGCCATGGAAAGCAAATTCTTTGGAAAGGATGTTCTGAGCAGGCCCAAATGCCCCTTTTGCGGGCTGGTGATCGAAAGACCGAGGGATCTTTCTCACAGCACAATGCCGATGGGGACATGCTCGTGCGGGGCTGTCTATGCCTTCGATGTCACAGGCCACAACCTGGGCTCAGCCATGATCGAGGCTTTGGTTTATGCCTGCCATGGCGACTGGGACTGCGCATGGAGCCTCACATCGGATGAAGACTATGTCGACGATCAGGTCTACAACTACGACGACCAAACGCACTTGATCGTTCACAGCGGCGCCTATGAGGGGCGGCGCATTGCAGGAACGCTCTATTTCATCAGGACGATGAAGGATCTTACGAAGCGCAAGCAAGCCGCACACGTTCCTGACAAACCGGCTGTTGAGAAAGGGCTTTCGAGGAAGACGGCCCGAAAACCCTTTGCCAAGCATGACGTGGAGGCCTTTGTGAAGGCCTATGACATGGACACCCTTCTCGCCATGGCGGAAGAGGACAAGAGAATCATCAGGGACCTGAAGCGCCTCCTCTATTCCGTGGACGACACCCTTCGCTGGAGAGCGGCCGAGGCCCTCGGCAGGGTGTCCGCCGTCATCGCTGAAAGCGATTCGGGAACCGTGGCAAAACTCCTCCAGAGTCTCTTTTCTTCCCTCGTGGACACCGCCGCCTCGAGCTGGGGAGCCCTGGACGCGATCGGTGAAATCATCAGCCGAAACCCGGAGCTCTTCTCCGGCTACATTTCGCAACTCTACCAGATGGCCAATGACCGGACATTGCTCGCTGAAATTCTCCGCGCCCTCGGAAAGATCGCTCGGACGAACCCTGAGCCCCTGCGAAAGAGCGCTCCCTACTTCATCCCCTTTCTCGACGACCCGGACCCCGCAGTCCGGGGCTATGCGGCTATTCTCCTCGGTCACCTGGGCATTCAGGAGGCAAAAGAGACGCTGGTTCGCCTCACCCAAGACCCTGCAGAGATTCCCATCTATGAAAACGGTGAAGTCGTTCGCGCGACGGTGGGCCGGCTTTCCTCCGATGCTTTGAAACGGCTATGATTGTTGAATATTGTTTCGCATCTCAAGGCGGCGATCTTCCGGCCGATTTGCAGACCCTTGATCGCCCTTTCCTCTTGAGCCCCAGGGAATCTCACCCCTCCTTGATGCTCCGGGACTACTTCGATGCCATCCGGGCGTTTGTCCTGCAGTCTCTCCCGGCCATCGCTCCCGAAAACGAAAGCCCTCCGGACAGGGTGATCATTCGCAGTGAAAAACACGGCGCACTGCACCATGTGGCCAGTGTCGAAGTTTACCACCAGGAACAGTCCCGAAAGTTCGCCGTCAACACGGCGCTTTCCAACCGAGGAAAGCTCAGTCTGAACCAGGAGGAGATCCTTCTGAAACAGTTGGAGAAAAGCTTCCGCCTCCCCTACCTTCCCAGACCTTGTTTCAAAGCAGAGGTCCCGGCCGGAGGACGACTCACCCTGCCCATGCTCATGACGGAGTGGTTCGGCGATTACCATGAGTGGCACCTCACCGCGGACCAATCTCATACCCTCTGCATCTGGGATCAAAAGACAGGGAACCGGTTCGCGCTCGAAAAAGAAATTTCCGGAATATACAGGGAATCGTCCAAGATTCTTGCCCTTTATTATGACACGCAGACTTTCAGGCAGATCCGGCCGTGGCATCATGCAGCAGGCGATTTTGTCGTGAACTCTGAGGATGAAAAAGTCAGGGTCAGGCTGACCACGGTGAGAGGCTACGAGCCGCTCAAGCTTTTCAGGCATGCCGGGCCGGTCAACCCGGTCATCGGGCTCGTTTACTTCTTTCTTGATTTGAGCACGAAGATGCGCCTTGACAGAATAGAGGGAACCGGAGACGTGATATGGGCGGATGACTTCTGCCTCGGACCCGTGATCGAAGGTGTTCTCGACGCTCTCCGGATCACGGCCGGTCAGGGGAGACTTCCCCCGGGTGATCCGGAAGACCTCATGAGACTGCTCAAAGCCTTCAGCGGCGAAGAAATGGCCTCTCTCTTTCGACCACTTCTGGAGCTTTATGAAACGGAGGATGCCGGGGATTTCTCAATCCTTGAAAAAAACCTGGGGAATCACATAGACTCTCTGTTGAGGGTCATCCGAAAGTTTCCTGAATGATCTCATCCAAGGTGGCGGTGAGGGTTCTGGGAACGGATATGAGAAGCGCGGCCTTTTCCGGATCCTTACCGCCCGCTTCGGCCAGGAGTTCTTTGGACAGGCCATAGAGATTCCTGTAAACACCATCCAGATCAAAGATGGGATAAGACACTCCCTTTTCGAATTTTGCCTTCCCGCAAACCCGGGCGCTTCCCCGAATCTTGGTGGGAATGCCGTAAACACGGCATGTAATGGGGCGGTGATCGTAGAGAACGCACGATTGATCGTCGCCGAGAAGGGGGCAACGAATCCTCTCTCTTGCAAGAATCGAGGCCTGCATTCCCGGATCTTCCCCGTGCAGCTCGAGTTTTTTCTCAAGCCTCTTGAGACCCCTCTCCGTCTCGTTGCACCTCAGGAGAACGTCCTTCTTTTCCTGCGTGTCCAGTTGATCGAAATGCTCCTTGAGGTTTGCCGCCTCGATGAGAAACAGGCCGAACACGGCGTGACAGCACTCCGAGCAATGAAGCTCACAGGCCATGCTTGAACCGTGCTCTTCTTTCATTTTATTGAAAGCCCTGTCGGCCTGATCGACCATGAGTTCGTAGCTTCGCAGGAGAGGAGCGATTTTCATGATTTTCGGTGGGGTTCGAGCTGCTTCAGGAAATCAGGATGCACCTGGAACCCGCACTCTCCGGCCCTGTCCGCATGCTCGATCGCCTTCTCATAGTCGCCGCTGTGATAGTAGGCGACAGCCAGGTTGTTGTGACCGAGCCCGAAGGTGGGAGCCGTTTTCAGAAGCTGCAGATTGGTTTCGATTGCCTTGTGCGGGTTTCCCTCCTGGAGATAGGCATTGGCCAGGTTGCTCCATGCCTGGATAATGTCGGGATTGAGCTCGATCGCCTTCTCAAGGGCTTGGATGGCTTCCGCTGTCCTTGCCATCTGAAGATAGGCAAACCCGAGGTTGGCGTAACCACGGGCATAGCGCGGTTCTATGGCGATTGCCCGCTGGTTCGCCTCCACCACGCCTTCCAGATTCCCCTGCTTGAAATAGATATAGCCGAGATTGACCCAGGCCTCGAACATGCGCCCGCTGTTGGAAATGGCTTCCTCAAAGAATGGGATCGCCTCCTCCAGTTTTCCCTGTTCCATGAGGTTCACACCCAGATTGTAAGCCGATGTGGCGCATTCCGGGTTCTCGGCCAGAATCGCTTTCTGCTGTTGAATAAAATCCTCGGAATCCTGTGGTTCCTTCATGACAAAGCCTCAATAAAAAAATGGCACGCGGAGCACGGAAGAAGGACGAAACTGCAACCCCTGTGCCGTGCGCCTTGCGCCGTGCATCGTTCTAACGCATAGAGGTCGCCGCCCGGTCCGGACAGCGACCTCTAAGGATAGCTCTGAGAGGATCAGACGAAGTCTAATGGTCTTCCGTCTGTCCTCTTCCCTTCAGGCCGTACATGGTGCTGCTGCCCGTGGAGAAGTAAATGAGCTTCTCTTCGTTCACCAGAGCCGTGGCAGCCTTTTTGATGTCCCTGGTTTTGGCGTCAGGCAGCCTTTCCTTGACGCCCTTTTCCATGTCGTTGAAGTAGAACTTGGTCTTCTTGTTCGTTTCGGCAAATTCTAGAATAGCCTTTTTCAAATCTTCCATGGTTGAACTCCTTCTCACCCCGGGCTATTCAAGCCCTGCCACCGCATCCGTCACGCCCCAGGATGCGTCGGTGTACTTGAACAGTGTCGAGGTTCTGTATGTATCGTAGGCGAGCCGGTAATCGTCGATCAAGTGATCCGAAAAGGGCAGTCCGCATTTCTCAAAGAACCGCTCCCAGCCGATCCTCTCGGCCCAGTCGCCGATGCGCTCATATTTATTTGCATCCTTGGCATAGGCTTCGACGATCTTCTTCACGGAATCGCACACTTCCGGGAACCGGGGGAAGTTGTTGGGCACAGCCGGGACCACCACCTTGGAGAACTTGGGAGGATGAATCCGGTTGGAAACCTTGCCGCCGGCCATGATGGTCACGCAGTCTCCTTCCTTGTCCGAGAGCGGCAGGGCCATGCACATGGTGTAGCAGTTGCCGCAGAACATGCAGCGTTCCTCTTTGATCTTCACCGCCTTTTTGCCGTCTTCGGTCTTGGCAGGCGAAATGGCGGCCGTCGGGCATGCGGCGATGACAAGCGGGATCTCGCACACCTTCTCCAGAACCTCGCCGTCCACGATCGGAGGCTTCCTGTGATACCCCAGCAGGGCGATGTCGGAGCAGTGGACCGCACCGCACATGTTCAGGCAGCAAGCCATGGAAATCCGCACCTGTGCAGGAAAGGTCATGCTCTGGAAATACTCGAACAGGTCATCCATGACCGCCTTGACCATGGACGATGCATCCGTCGCAGGCGTGTGGCAGTGAAGGTAGCCCTGGGTGTGAACGATGTTGGTCACCCCGGCGCCCGTCCCGCCGATGGGGAATTTGAAGCTTCCCGACACGTGTTTTCGGCTCGCCAAATCCTTTTTAAGGGCCTGCACCTTGTCCAGGCTGTCCACGAGGAACTCGATGTTGTTCCGGGTCGTGAATCGGACGAACCCGCCACAGTGCTTGTCGGCGATGTCGCAGATTTCGCGCACGTGTTCCACGGTCATGAACCGGCAGCCGCCGGCCCTCAAGGTGAACACCTTGTCCCCGGTTTCCGACACGTGAACCAGTATGCCGGGCTCCAGGATATCATGATGTTTCCATTTCCCGTAGTTGTTCTGAATGATCGGGGGAAAGTTCTCCCAGTAGTGTCTCGGCCCGAGGTCGGTGAGCCGGTTTTCCATCGGTTTTTGCGGATTGAATCGTCCCAGTCGTTCTTTAGATAATTCCATGATTGACTTCCTCCTCTCTCACTATCTCTTGTGCCTGACACGGTATTCGTTAATGTCTCGATGCCAGCCGCCGGGAACATCTTCCTCTTTCCAGAAGATGTAGGGGTTGGATCGCGGCTCTTTGACCATCTGGGGCATAGGCGGAATGTTGAGAACTTCGAGCAGCTTCTTGATGCCCTGACGCTGGATCAACTCGCCCAGGCGCTCCCTGTTTTTGCCTTCTTCCATCCACCAATCCCAAACCGGTTCGATCACCTTCTCCTTGATGTTGTCATAGGGAGGTTCGGCCTTCATAAAGGGAATGGTCAAGAGGCCCATCTGCGCGCCTTCGAGAATCGGGGCCTTGGCGCCCAGAAGAATGGAAACACCCGTGTCTTTGCCCGGCCACAAGGCTTGAGGCATGACATTGATGCAGTGCATGCACCGGGTGCACTCTTTGTCGTCGATCATGAGATTCTTGCCTTCCATCCACATGCACCGGGTGGGGCACAGATCGATCACTTCCTTCTGAATATCAAACTTACCCCAGTCTCTTCCGGCATGGGCACCGCCGTTGGGCTTGATCTCGCCGCCGATGTAAGCCTGGACCGCCTTCTGATCGATGCGGATCTCATCTTTCCAGGTGCCGATGAAGGACATGTCCGCCCTGGCGATGGAGGCCACGCAGCAGTTGGGGCAGCCGTCAAATTTGAACTTGAATTTGTAGGGGAACTGGGGTCTGTGGAGTTCGTCCTGATAGTGGGTGGTCATTTCATAGCACATTTCCTGCGTGTCGTAGCAGGACCACTCGCAGCGCGCTTTGCCGATGCAGCAGGAAGGCGTCCGCAAATTGGAACCGGACCCACCGAGGTCCTGTTCTACGACGTGGCCCAGCTCAAAAAAGATGGGCTCGAGTTGCTCGGTGAAGGTTCCCAGGAAAATGATGTCTCCCGTAGAACCGTGGAGATTCATCATACCGCTTCCCCGGTACTCCCAAAGGTCACAAAGGGTCTTGAGGTAGTCGGTCCTGTAAAATTTGCTGGCAGGTTGATTGACGCGCATGGTGTGGAAATGCGCAATGGAAGGGAACTCCTCCTGAAGGTCGGAGTATCTCCCGATGACGCCGCCGCCGTAGCCGAAGACCCCCACGATTCCGCCGTGCTTCCAGTGTGTCTCCCCATCTTCAAAAGAACGCTCCAACTGGCCGAGCAGGTCTTCCACCACATCGGTCTCGATCAGCAGCTTGTCCTTGCCCAGCTTCTTTCTGTGAAGGGCAGCCCGCTTGGCGTCCGCAACAAAGCTTGGCCATGGACCTTTCTCAAGATCCTCGCACATGGGAATCGCATGTTTGATCTTGAATTTTTTTAACTCTTCCTCGGTGTAATTATGCAGATCCGCGTCGGAATAAATCCTGGTCTCTGCATACTTAATCGGTTTTTCGTCTCGTTTTGACTGAAACATCATTTATGCCTCCTCCTGCAAGTTTAAAGTTTTCATCCTCATCAAAAAGGAGCAATATCAGCAAGTTTTTATCTTTCTCCTTTCACCTCCTCCCCAGAACATGTTGAAAGTGCTTATCGACCATCAAGGTTCTTGCCGAACCGTTTGAATTCCTTCAGCGCCACCCTATAAGCTGTATTTTCAAAATGTTATGTCCTTCTCTCGAGAAATCCTGGCACACACCAACATGGATGTCGGGATTGCATGGGCTGACGGCCAAGTTAAAGCAGCGGCTGAATTCTGCGGAAGCGTTAGCGCAAGCCTTCTGCGATGCCGTTTGAATGCTGGAATAGACAACCGCTTATAATAAGAATCTTTTTGGGTTGTCAACAAAAAACAGCCAAAACATGCCATTAGGCCCTCTCAAGTCCTTGCGCGGCCCCTATTTTATTGACATCGTGCGCAAGGCGATTTATAGGCCCTTTGGTAGACGGAATCTACCCGTTTCGACAGGTTATCGTTCATCGACATGGTCAATTTCAGACCCCGCATCACCATGGCTGCCCTGAAAGGGGGGTCAGGCAAGACGATTCTCTCCCTGGGACTCACCGCTTCCTGGCTGAGCAAGGGACATGCGGTTGCTCCATTCAAGAAAGGGCCCGATTTCATCGACGCCGGCTGGCTCGCCTTTGCCGCTCGAAGCCCCTGCTACAATCTGGACCCCTTCCTGATGACCAGGGAGCAGATCACGGACTCCTTCCTGACCCATTCGGCGGATGCCGAGGTTTCCGTAATCGAGGGGAACCGGGGCCTGTATGACGGGTTGGATTTGGATGGTTGCTGCAGCACGGCCGAACTGGGGAAAATACTCCGGAGCCCTGTGGTCCTTATTGTGGACGTGACCATGGTCACCCGCACGGCCGCGGCTCTTGTCATGGGGTGCCAGAAATTCGACCCTGAACTGAAGATTGCGGGAATCATCCTCAACAAGGTGGCCGGCATCCGCCAGGAATCCCTCGTGAGAAGTTCCATCGAGCAATACTGCGGCATCCCGGTGGTCGGTTCGGTCCCGAAACTCCGGGGGGACTTGTTCCCTGAAAGGCACATGGGACTCATTCCCTACCAGGAAAGGCACTTCGCAGACAAGGCTGTGGACTGGGCCAGGACCGTGGTGGAGAAAAACCTGGATCTGGCCGCACTCTGGAAATTGGCTCAGGATGCCGAGCCGCTGGACGATGATGCTCCCGCCGCCCAAACGCAAGTTCCCTTCGACCGTTTTTCCCCTTCCCCCCGAATCGGGATCGTCAGGGACAGCGCTTTCTGGTTCTACTATCCTGAAAACCTGGGGCAGCTTGAAGACTTGGGCGCGACATTGATTGAACTCGACTCGATCGGCGACAAGGAGATCCCGGACCTCGATGCGCTTTACATGGGAGGAGGCTTTCCGGAAACCCAGGCCCAGGCCTTGGCGGACAACAAGGCGTTCAAGGAATCGTTGAAACAACGAATTGAGACCGGCCTCCCCGTTTATGCCGAGTGCGGCGGTTTGATGTATCTCGGCAACCATCTCCTGGTCGACGGAAAAACGTATCCGATGGCGGACATCCTTCCGGTCAGCTTCGTGCTGGAGAAAAAGCCCCAGGGTCACGGCTACACCGTTCTCGAAGTCCTCCGGGACAACCCCTACTACGAGGTCGGCGAGACCATCAGGGGCCACGAGTTCCATTATTCCAAGGCGGTGATGGAGGATTCGGAAAAAGCCAAGGCCGTCTTCAAGGTTCTCCGGGGATGGGGACTCGACGGGGAGAGAGACGGGTTGCGCAGAAAAAATCTTCTTGCCCTGTACACCCATCTCCACGCCGGGGGCAACCGCGCGTGGGGGAAAAGCTTTTTAAGACAGGCCGCTCGATACAGAAAAAAGAAAAATTCGAGTGAACCCAAAAAGAAGGATTGACATGCCCTGGAATTTGAGCTATAGAAAAAAATCCTCGAAAATCGAACAGGTTACCGATCAGGATTACAAATAAAAGGAGGGTGGATCATATGCCAACAGTAGAATTTGAAGGAAAAACCTTTAACGTGGATGAAGATGGCTTCATCGATGACTTCAACAACTGGAATGAATCCTGGGTGCGTCACGTCAAGCAGACCGAGGGCATTGAAGAACTCACCGATGAGCACTGGAAAGTGATCAATGTGCTTCAGGACTACTACAAGAAGAACGGCATCGCGCCCATGGTGAGAATCCTTTCCAAGGTCACCGGTTACAAACTGAAATACATCTATGAGCTGTTTCCATCGGGACCCGGGAAAGGCGCCTGCAAGATGGCCGGTTTGCCCAAGCCGACAGGCTGCGTTTAAGCGCATTCATTCACTGAACGAAAAGGCACCGGGAGCGAGAACTCCCTGCGTGCCTTTTTCTATTCGGCGCCTTTGAAGCGAGATCCGCGGAACGACGAAGAACAGATCTCCTTGTACAGCTCCGGTCTTCGGTTGGGCAAAAAAAATCTCATCCGGTGCTTTCTCACTTCGCCTAGGAACCGGGCGTTCAGATCTGCGGACAAAAGCCTTTCTTCTTTTCCCTTGAAGCTCTCCATGACGCGGCCGTCAGGACCCACCGCTACAGCTACGCCCGGGAAGTCGAGACCCTCCCTGTTTCTTCCCGCCTGGTTGCAGGCCACCACATAAACCCCATTGTCAAAAGCCCTGCTCGGCATGTGCCTCAGCCAGCTATCCATTTTTTCCGCCGGCTCTCCCCGGGGTGAAGCATGGGGAAGGAAAAGGACCTCTATCCCTTTCAGGGCCATAACCGTGCTGATCTCGGGAAAGTGGGATTCATAGCAGAGCTGGATGCCGAAGGTGACTTCATGATCTGAAAAGACGCTGATCTCCTGACCTGCCTCGTATATTTCAGCCTCAGGAGGAGAAAGGTGGGTCTTTCGGTAAACACCCATGAGACCCCGAGGCCCTGCCACAATTTGACTGATGTAGGGCTTTTCTCTGAGAGAGCACTCAACAAGCCCGGCGATGACGATCAGATTCTTGTCCCGGGCCATGTGAAGGACCCTTTCAACGACCGCCTCCTGTCCGAGTTCTTTGTACACAAGGCTCGGGTTCTTCAGGGAGTAGCCGGTGAGCGAAAGCTCGGGGAAGCATACGACATTCGCCCCGGCCTCTGATGCCTTGGCTACGTATGAGGCGGTCCTGTCCAAGTTCTCTCGAACCTCGCCCGTCTCCGAGTGCATGCACACCGCAGCAACCCTAAGGTCCCTCATGGTTCAACCCCATTGATGATGGGCTATTTCTTCCTGTTCTCCGGCCTCAACGACCTGACCGCGGCCCCGGCCCTCCACATCTCCGAGTTCCTCATTTCAGTCAGCTCCTTCTCCAGCCGCTCCCGGTAGTCCGGTGCACTGTTGGCTTCGAGAACAATTCGCGTTTCATCGCCCCTGACCACTCTTTCGTAGAGATCGTCAAAGACCGGGGCGACCGCCCTTTTGAACTTTCCCTTCCAGTCCAGGGCCCCCCTCTGAGCCGTGGTGCTGCAGTTGGCATACATCCAGTCCATCCCGTTTTCCGCCACCAGGCGGATCAGGCTTTGGGTCAGCTCTTCCACGGTTTCGTTAAAGGCCTCGCTGGGGCTGTGGCCGTGCCTTCTCAGAAGATCGTACTGGGCTTCCATCACGCCCGCAAGGCACCCCATGAGCACGCCTCTTTCGCCGGTGAGGTCGCTGTGCACCTCCTTCTCGAAGGTTGTGGGGAACAGGTACCCTGACCCGATGGCGATGCCCAGGGCAAGGGTCCTTTCCTCCGCTCTTCCCGTGTAATCCTGGAACACGGCATAGCTCGAGTTGATGCCGCTCCCGTCCAGAAAGTTGGCGCGCAGGGACCGACCCGAACCTTTGGGCGCAACCATGATCACGTCCACGTGCTTCGGCGGGATCACCTTGGTCTGCTCCTTGTAGACGATGGAGAACCCATGCGAGAAATACAGGGCGTCCCCCTCTTTGAGGTGGGGCTTCACCCTTGGCCAAGCCGCCATCTGGCCTGCGTCGGAGAGCAGGTACATGATGATGGTTGCTCTTTCTGCCGCCTCCTCGACCGGGAAAAGCGTTTTCCCCGGCACGAACCCGTCCTCAATCGCCTTGTTCCAGGAAGAAGATCCTTCCCTCTGGCCGATCATGACCGAAAACCCATTGTCCCTCAGGTTCATCGCCTGGCCCGGGCCCTGGACGCCATAGCCCAGCACCGCGATCTTCTCATCTTTAAGAATCTCTCTTGCTTTTGAAAGCGGGAAATCCTCGGACATGATCACGTCTTCCACCACACCGCCGAAATCAATCTTCGCCATACCTGCTCCTTTCTTTTACTTCTTATCCCTCGCAAGCGCCACGACGCCGGTTCTCGCGATTTCCTTGATTCCCAGAGGCTTGAGGAGTTTCAGAAACGCGTTGATTTTTCCTTCGTCGCCTGTCACCTCCAGGGTGTAATATTCCGTGCCCACGTCCACGACTCTCGATCTGAAGATGTCCGCCATCCTCAGGATCTCGGCCCGGTTCTCGGGCTTTGCCCGCACTTTCACCAGCGCGGTCTCTCGCTGGACGTGATCCGTTTCCGTGAAATCCAGCACCTTGATCACATTGATCAGCTTGTTGAGCTGCTTCTTGATCTGCTCCAGAATACCCATGTCTCCCACGGCCACCAGCGTGATCCGTGACACAAGGGGGTCGGTCGTCTCGGAGACGCAGAGGCTGTCGATGTTGAAGCCCCGACCGCTGAAGAACCCCGCCACCCGCGAAAGCACGCCGGGTTGATTGTCCACCAGCATGGACAGAATATGCCTCTTCGATTGTTCGTTGTTCATGATGCCTTACCTCAAAGAGATTAAAATCCGGTTTTTATTTTTCTCCTTTCGGGCTTTCGTGGTTGCCCTTCGTCTTCCCGTGCACCGTGTCCCGTGAACCGTCTTTAGACCAGCAGCATCTCCGTGATCGGCATCCCTGACGGCACCATGGGATAGACGCACTCTTCCCTCTCAACGACGAAATCCATGATGACCGCCTTGGGAACTGAAAGGCCTTCCTTGAGGGTTTTTTCCACGTCCTCGGGCTTCGTGGCCCTCAGCCCCACGGCGCCGTAAGCCTCGGCGAGCCTGACAAAGTCCGGGGCGTCGATCATCTGCGTGCACGAGTAGGAACAATCATAAAAGAGCTGCTGCCATTGGCGCACCATGCCGAGATAGCCGTTGTTGAGAATGACGATCTTCACAGGCAGCTTGTATTGCATCAGCGTGCCCATTTCCTGGATGTTCATCTGGATGCTGCCGTCTCCTGCCACGTCAACCACCAGCTTGTCAGGGGAAGCGATCTGCGCGCCGATCGCCGCCGGCAAGCCGAACCCCATGCAACCCAAGCCTCCCGAGGTGATGAAGTGATTTGGATGATCAAAATGGTAGTACTGGGCGGCCCACATCTGATTCTGACCCACTTCCGTGGTAATGATGGCCTGCCCCTTGGTCAGTTCCCAGAGTTTTTCCACCACGAACTGCGGTTTGATCGTTTCCTTCTGTTCGTATTTCAAAGGCTTGGTCGCCTTCCATCGTTCGATCTGTTCCAGCCAGGGAGCGCGAAGGGCGCCGAGATGTCCCAAGCTCTCCTTGGCGAGAAGGCCGTTGAGCTTCTGGAGCGTAATCCTGCAGTCCCCCACAATGGGAACGGAGACCTGGATGTTCTTGCGAATCGATGTGGGATCGATGTCGATATGGACGATCCGTGCATGGGGCGCAAAAGCGTCCACTCGCCCCGTGACCCGGTCGTCGAACCGGACACCGACGGCAATCATCAAATCACAATCCGAGGAAGCCATATTGGCCCGATAGGTGCCGTGCATCCCGATCATGCCGAGCCAAAGCGGATCACTGGCCGGGAAGGCCCCCAGACCCATCAGGCTCGATGTCACAGGGGCTTGAATCTTTCTCGCAAAGGCCGTCAGATCCTTGGACGCTCTGGACAGAATGACTCCGCCGCCCGTGAAGATGAGGGGTTTTCTCGCCTCCTCGATGAGATTGAGCACTTTCGGCAACTGTTTCACGTTGGGCTCGTAGGTCGGGTTGTAAGACTTGAGCAGGACTTCCTTGACGGGTTTATACGAGACCGTTGCCTGCATGACGTCCTTCGGGATGTCGACAAGCACCGGCCCGGGCCGTCCGGAGCGGGCGATGTGGAAGGCTTCCTTGATCGTTCTCCCCAACTCCTCGACACTCTTCACCAGGTAGTTGTGTTTGGTGCAGGGCCTCGTGATTCCGACAATATCCACCTCCTGAAAGGCGTCATTGCCTATCAACTGGGTGGGGACCTGACCCGTGAGGACAACCACGGGGATGGAATCCATGTAAGCCGAAGCGATGCCCGACACGGTGTTCGTGGCGCCCGGTCCCGAGGTGACCAGACAGACGCCGACTTTGCCCGATGCCCGGGCATAGCCGTCGGCGGCGTGGACGGCCGCCTGCTCGTGGCGGGTCAAGATGTGCCGAAGCTTGGACTTGGCGAGTTGGTCGTAAATGTCAATGACCGCCCCGCCGGGATACCCGAACAGGGTATCCACCCCTTCTTCCTGCAAAACTTCTATGATGATCTGAGCTCCCTTGAGTTTGATATGCATCACTCCTTTCTTGTCTCTCAGAGCGAGCCTTTCGCCGTGATGTACGGGACAAGGCCGCCGGCCTGAACGATTTCTCGCATAAAAGTTGGTATGGGCTTCGCATAGACTTGAATGCGGCCGTTCCCGCTTCTCATCTCCCCGGATTCGAGATCGACCTCGATCGAGGAACCCTCGTCAAAGCTCCTGAAGGCTCTCTCGCACTCCAGGATAGGCAGGCCGATGTTGAAAGCATTTCGATAGAAAATGCGGGCAAAGCTCCTGGCAATCACCACGCTCACCCCTGCGGCCTTGATGGCCAGAGGAGCATGCTCCCGGGAAGACCCGCAGCCGAAGTTGCTCCCCGCGACGACCATGTCCCCTGGCCGTACGGATTTCGAAAACTCCGGTCTCAAGTCTGCAAAACAGTTCCTGGCGAGCAGTTCCCGGTCGGACACATTCAGGAACCGCGCGGGAATGATCGCATCCGTATCCACATTGTCGCCGAATTTCCAAACATGACCCTTCAATTTCATGCTTTCGTCTCCGTCAGTAATCCATTCAGGAATTCTGGAATTAAGGGATTGCGAATTCCCCAATCCCTCAATTCCCTAATTCCTCCGGTGATGCGATCCTTCCCAACACCGCCGATGCTGCGGCGACCGCCGGGCCTGCCAGGTAGACCTCGCTTTCCGGATGCCCCATGCGTCCGATAAAATTCCGGTTGGTCGTGGAAACCGCTTTTTCCCCCTGGGCCAGAATGCCCATGTGGCCTCCGAGACAGGGACCACAGCAGGGAGGCCCCACGACAGCTCCCGCATCAACAAGGATCTCCAGGATTCCCTCGCGGATGGCCTGTTTGTAAATGAGGGTCGATCCCGGAATCACGATGAGCCTCGTCCCCCTGGCCACCCTCCGACCCTCCAGAAGGTGGGACGCGATTCTCAGATCATCCAGCCGCCCGTTGGTGCATGAGCCGATAAAAACCTGATCCACAGGAACATGACCCGCCTCGGAAACGGCTTTTACGTTGTCCGGGGAATGGGGAAAAGCGACCTGCGGTTCGATCTTCTCAACGTCGATTTGAACGATCCTTTCGAGACAAGCGCCGGGGTCGCTCTTGTAGAGCACCGGTTCCCTTCGGGTTCGCTGCGCGATGTAGTTGCAGGTGATATCATCCGGCTCGAAAATGCCGTTCTTGGCTCCCCCTTCCACGGCCATGTTGGCCATGGTGAACCGCTGATCCATGGGGAGCTTCTTGACCAGTTCTCCTGCAAACTCCATCGCTTTGTAGTTGGCGCCTTCCACTCCCAAAAGCCCCAGGGTAAAAAGGATGAGATCTTTACCCCCGACCCACGGACGCAAGGTTCCCATGTATTCCAAGCGGATCGTGGAGGGGACCTTGATCCACGCCATCCCCGTAGCCATCGCGGCTCCAAGATCCGTGCTCCCGACCCCGGTCGAAAATGCACCCAGGGCACCGTAAGTGCAGGTGTGGCTGTCCGCGCCCATGACGAGATCACCGGGAACAACCAATCCCTTTTCCGGGAGAATCACGTGTTCGATGCCCCCTTCCCCCAGCTCGTAGTAGTGGGTGATCTTGTGCTTCAAAGCGAAATCCTTCATGAGTTTCGCCTGTTGCGCAGAGGGGATGTCTTTGTTGGGAACAAAATGGTCCGCCACCAGGGCGATCTTCTCCGGGTCAAAGACCTTCTCGCGACCGATCTCGTTGAACACCTTGATGGCCAGAGGAGCCGTGATGTCGTTTGCCAGGGCAAGGTCCACCTTCACCTTGATCAGGTCACCCGGGCTCACCGCCTCCAGTCCCGCATGAGCCGCAAGGATTTTTTCCGTAATGGTCATAGGGCTGTTCATTCATACACCTTCTCAATGGTTACGTCGTAATTGTCTCTATCCGCTCTTTTGTAGGGGCGGGCTTTACGCCCGCCCGTTCTCCATCATTCCTATATTCCTATCTTCCCTGCTGTTCTTCTGTCTCCTGTCTTCTCTATCCTGTACTCTTCTTTCTTCACATCCCCCTCTCTTCGGCGGACAGAGACGGATTCTTCTTCAGGTACTCGATGCGGTTCAGCCCGTTGATGTAGGCCTTGGCGCTTGCGATGAAAATGTCCGGGTCGGCCCCTTTGCCGAGTGCGACGAGCCCGTTTTCCTGAAGGCGTACCGTCACCTCCCCTTGCGCGTCCGTGCCTCCGCTGATGGCGTTGATGGAAAACCGCACGAGCCTGGACTTCGTGCCCGTCATCTTGGCGATCGTGTTGAAGGTCGCGTCGATAGGGCCGACGCCGAATCCCGCTCCCTGAGCATCATGCCCGTCGATCTTCAGTTTCACCGTAGCCGTCGGCACCGCCACCGTCCCGCTCACCACGTTCAGGTAATCGAGCTGGTATTTGTCCGGGACTCGAAGAATTTCTTCAGCGACGAGCACTTCGATGTCTTCGTCCAGGATCTCCTTTCTCTTGTCAGCCAGTTCCTTGAAGCGCTCGAAGACGCGGTTGAGATCGGCCTCTGAAAGTTCGTATCCGAGGGCTACAAGCTTCTGTCTGAATGCGTGCCTTCCCGAGTGTTTCCCGAGAACCAGGCGATTGGTGGAAAGGCCGACGATCTCCGGTTCCATGATCTCGTAGGTCATCCTGTTCTTGAGAACGCCGTCCTGATGAATTCCCGCCTCGTGAGCGAAGGCGTTGGCGCCCACGACGGCCTTGTTGGGCTGGACCACGATGCCGGTAATCATGCTCACCAGCCTGCTGGCCGGGTGGATTTCCCTGGTGTTGATGCCGGTGGTCAGCCCCAGGTGCTCCTTGCGTGTGTAAAGACCCATCACCACTTCCTCAAGCGAGGTGTTGCCTGCTCTTTCCCCGATGCCGTTGATGGTGACTTCCACCTGCCGCGCTCCGTTCCGGAGCCCGGCCAGGCTGTTGGCCGTGGCAAGGCCCAGGTCGTTGTGGCAGTGGACGCTCAGGATCACCCGGTCCATCCCCGGCGTATTTTTTCGAACATAGGCCACGAGCTGCCCGAACTCATCGGGCATGGCATACCCTACCGTGTCCGGAAGATTCACCGTGGTTGCTCCTGCTTCAATGGCTGCGCCGAAGACCTTGCACAGGAAATCGGGGTCGCTTCGGGAGCCGTCCTCGGCCGAGAACTCCACCTTTTCCGTCAGGCTCCTGGCATACTTTACGGCCTCCACGGCGGCCTTCACGACCTGCTCGCGGGTCATTCTGAGCTTGTGTTCAAGGTGAATGTCGGAAGTGGCGACAAACGTGTGAATGACGGGGTGTGCGGCTTATTTGACGGATCCCCACGCCTTGTCGATGTCTTCTTTTGACACCCTCGCAAGGGCGGCGATCCGGCTGTTCCTGATCCTGCCTGCGATCGCCCTGACGGCTTCGAAATCCCCCGGCGAGGCCGCCGGAAATCCGGCTTCGATGATGTCCACACCCAGCCTCTCGAGCTGAACGGCCAGGCGCACTTTTTCAGCCGTGTTCATGCTGGCCCCGGGCGACTGCTCGCCGTCCCTCAGGGTCGTATCAAAAATCACTACGTTCTCTGTCATGGGATAACCTCCTGCACTTGAATTGAGGGATTGTGGAATTTAGGATTGGATCCATGAACCTCTCAATCCGTGAATCCCCAATGCTTCACTCCCTGGATTCCTAAATTCCTGAAACGGACTTCTCCCGGACGTTATCCCTCAAGGACCCTCCGCAGATGCCTGACGTTGCAGGAATCTGCGGCGAGTCTCTCCGTGCCTCGTGTTTTCATCAATGCTTCCCGTTCAACACTTTTGAAAGTTTATACTGCACACTGTCCACCAGCGCCTGCCAGCTCGCTTCGATCACGTTCTCGGATACGCCGATTGTCGACCATATCTCGCTCGAATCCCTGGACTCGATCTGCACCCGGACCTTCGCAGCCGTACCGCCACTTCCGTCAATGACGCGCACTTTGAAGTCTACCAGCTTCATTTCCGCAATCTGGGGAAAGAACTTGTGGAGCGCCTTGCGGAGGGCGTTATCGAGAGCATTGACCGGTCCGTCTCCTTCCGCTGCCGTGATTTCCTGTTCGTCCGCCACCGAGATCTTGATCGTGGCATGGGATGAGCTTGGGCCCAAGCGGTTCTTCTCAATGGTCACCCTCAGGGATTCGAGGTTGAAAGGATTTTCAAACTGTCCTGTCACTTTCTTGATGAGGAGTTCAAGAGAACCTTCCGCTGCATCGAACTGATACCCCTGATCCTCCAGTTTCTTGATCTCCTGAACGATCTTCTCGCTTCCCCATCCGTTGCCCCCCACCTTGACACCCAGTTCTCTGGCTTTGTACTCGATGTTGCTCCTGCCCGACAGGTCCGAGACGAGCACTCGTCTGCGGTTCCCCACGCTTTCAGGATCCATGTGTTCGTAAGCCGCAGGATTCTTGAGGATGGCACTCACGTGAACGCCCCCTTTGTGAGCAAACGCACTCTTGCCCACGAAGGGTCGCTGGTTTAAGGGCGGCATGTTGGCCACTTCGCTCACGAAGCGGGAGAGCTCGGTCAATTTGCCGAGCTTTTCTTGGGGGATGCAGGCATACCCCATTTTTGCCTGGAGCGTCCCGATGACCGAGGTCAGATCGGTATTGCCGCAGCGCTCACCGTAGCCGTTGATGGTTCCCTGCACCATGACGGCGCCCGTCCGGACCGCGGCAAGAGAGTTGGCCAGAGCCAGGCCGCAGTCATTGTGGGCGTGAATCCCTAGCGGAGCCCCAACTCCGGAAGAGACGCTTTCCATGATCTCCGCAATCTCATGAGGGAGAGTGCCGCCGTTGGTGTCGCAGAGAACCACGAAGTCGGCTCCTCCCTGAACAGATGCCTGCACCGACCTGAGGGCGTAGTCCGGGTTGTGCTTATAGCCGTCGAAGAAATGCTCCGCGTCGTAGATCACCTCGCAGTTGCAATTTTTCAGAAAGGAGACGCTGTCCTCGATCATGGCCAGGTTTTCATCCAGGGTAATGCCGAGAATCTCCGTGGCGTGGAGGTCCCAGCTTTTCCCGAAGATCGTTACCGTCTCTGTTTCGGTTTGGAGAAGAGCCTGGATGTTCTGGTCGTTTTCAGGGCGGATCAGGGGTCGGCGGGTGCTTCCGAAGGCCGTGAGGCGGGTGTTCCTGAGCGGGGCGCTTCGGGCCATCTCGAAGAATCGCGCGTCCTTCGGGTTTGACCCCGGCCATCCCCCCTCCACGTAGTGAAACCCGAACTCGCCGAGCTTTCTCGCGATGCGGAGTTTATCCTCTGCGGAAAAGTTCACCTGTTCGCCCTGGGTTCCATCCCGGAGGGTCGTATCATAGAGGAAGATTTGCTTTGCCATGACTTTTCTCCATCAAAAAAAAGAACCGTTACCAGGTCGGGCCTGATAACGGTTCTTTGAGGATCTTATTTCAGTTACGTCATCACCAGGCCCCGGTGTCGAAGGTCGACGACCCCGACAAGAAGGAGCAGTAGGGACAAAACTATCCCTACTGCGCTGGTAATGACGATAAGGTTGTTGAACAGATCCATCATGATGTTGAAAACGCCTTTTTTCTATACCTGTGGAGTCGAGTTTAGGGGCTTCTTTTTACCGTGTCAAGAGATTTTTTCTCCTGGCGCCGAACCCATCCAGAAAAGATTCAGATCTGAAAGACCTCCAATCCTTTGACCGCTCCCCCGCCGAATTGCTCCATGGTTTCAGCCGCAATGGTCAATCCGTCTTTGAGGTACACCGCATCGATGCCGGGTACCGCATAGGAGTAAAAGAGGACGTTGCAGGAGTCGTCTTTCACCCTTGTCTTTTCATCCGCGCCCTGGCAAAGAACGCAGATAATGTCTTTTTCGTCCCGGAAAACGATCTCTCCCTCCTTGGTCGTGAACAGGCGGCCTCCCATTCCGTCGCTCCTCTCTCCTTGCGCTGCCACGTCCAGGGTCAACTTGCCGTCAATCCGGTCATAATCCGTGACAGCCACCAGGATTCCCGCGCACATCTCGGCCATGAAGTGCGCATCCACCAGCAGGTTATATTTTGGAAAGCCGCTGTGGATGGTTCTGTGCAAATGCTTGGGCAGGGGACACTCAAAGCCGAAGCTCTGAAAGAACCGCTCGTAGGTGTTGATGCGCCGGGTGATTTCTGCAAGGGTCTCCCGTTTCCTCATTTTCCGGAGAAGTTTTCTCTTGTACTGTTCATACCCCTGCTCATCCGTCACGGGCTTGCAGCCCGTGATCAGTGTAAGTCCGAACCCAACGCCTGGATACCTGGCCTGATAGGCAGGCGAGATGGAAAAGTCTATCCACGAACCCACGATCCTACCCCCATTCGAGATATGCCTTTCTCCGATTTCTTACCACATTATCTCCCGCCCGTTTTCAGATCTTTTGGCTCTAATCACTCGTTTTACGCAACGATGAATTCAGCCGTTGCGGCCTTTATGCGATCGGCCGGCATGAAAGGGGATGTGGCAATCCCTAATCGTAGCTGGCACGAGTCGCTTCATCGGACATGGTCGGCTCGATAAGCGGCTTCCACAGAGGATCCTCCCAGGTGCCAAGATGCGTATGCATGTCGAGATACTTTCTCGGTATAGGGTGCGTTCCCACCACGACCTTGACCGGATAACGTTTTTCCAGAAAGGCTTTAAATGTCCTGATATGGGGGCAGGGAGGATAACCCACAACCATGCCGGTGGCCAAATGAATGACCTCAGCCCCATTCTTCACCATCTCGTCCCCTGCGTATTCGATGTTCCCTCCAGGACAACCGTCACAGGTCGTAAAACCAACCAACTCCACCTCGGTCTGCGCATAAATGCTGAAAGCCCCTTCCTTGTTCCTCATGGCTCGGAGACACTTTCCCCCCGCGCAGCGGTGGTACCGATCGCAGATAATGATTCCAATCTTCGTCTTTGAATTCATTTCAGCTCCCTTGAATGATTCATCCTTGATGATTTCTTCAACTTTCTTCGACAAAAGTTATTCCCCCTTGTCTTTGATCCCGAACGAGAAGCTAAGGGGCGCGGCTGCTTTTTGCCGCGTCCTCTTGAGCGACAGGTTAGGCCTAGCCCTCACTTAGCCCTGTCGTTGCATAAAACTTCACAGCCCGACACCCGTCATTCCCGCGAAGGCGGGAATCCAGGCATTTCTCTGAAGGCTGGATGCCCGCCTACGCGGGCATGACAGGAAAGCACA
>Ga0209163_1000478_pt1 | contig 72957 bp, 61 predicted proteins | sample MTBAKSrepl2MetaG_FD_187457 | JGI IMG/M metagenome (GOLD analysis project Ga0209163, IMG submission 187457) | Enrichment culture microbial communities om Arthur Kill intertidal strait, New Jersey, USA, that are MTBE-degrading - MTBE-AKS2 (Arthur... | ecosystem: Environmental > Aquatic > Marine >...
TATTTGGCTTGAATTTCTGCTTTACTGGACTTCACTTGCGGTGGCCTCCTGGATGCGATTTATATTGGTTGCGCAAATCCTTTATAACCGCTATCCACGGGGCTCCGCAAGCCCATTACTACTTCTTATCCATATTTTTTATGCAACCATGGGGGTAACTTGACTTAGGTCTCCCCTGGCGGTGACTTTCCGTCATGTCCCGTCAATTCCGAATTAACGCTCCAGGTGCCCTGCACCATATCATGTTCAGGGGGATAGAGCGGACAAAGATATTCCGAGACAATAAAGACAAGGACAACTTTGTTGAACGTCTATGCACCATCCTTAAAGAGACTTCCACGCCCTGCTACGCCTGGTCTTTACTCTCCAATCACGTGCATCTCCTCCTTAGAACCAATAATCAGCCAATAGCCGCTGTTATGCGCAGACTTCTCACCGGTTATGCCGTCACCTTTAGTCGTCGTCACGGGCGCCACGGGCAGCTTTGCCAAAATCGCTACAAATCCATTCTCTGCCAAGAGGACCCCTACCGTTTGGAACTCATTCTCTACATCCTCCTCAAACTGCTTCTGGCCAAACTTCTGCACGAGGTCAAAGCATTGAGCCGTTATCCCTAAAGCGGGCACAGTGCATTCATGGGAAAAACGAAAAGGCCATGGCAGGACACGGTTATAGTCGATCAACATTTTGATTTCCTCTGACTGCCACCCAACCAGATGACGTGTACCTCCTATTGATGGAAAACGGCCCGAGGCCTTGATGCATTAATAGAACACTTCCATAATCATGCCTGGCTTCCGCTCTCTTGGCATAACGCCGGTCTCACATTGTGTTTTTCCGGCTTTGCTGCGCCTGATCTCAGGCTAACCTTAACACGAGGCGCTTGAAGGCATTTTGTCTGTTCTTGTTTTAAAAAGATAAACGGAAAAGGCTGCATTGCGTCAATCGAGAACCTGTACGAAACGGGATGCCCGTATCTCTGGATCATTTGTGATCGGAGGAAGGTCCAAATATCTGGCGGTAGCGGCAATCATGCGATCATGCAATTCGGGAAGTTCGTCAATCTCGGCGGCGGTCTTGAGAATTTCAAAGCGAAGCGGTTCGAATTGGTAGTTTTGGCTCTAAGAGAGTTCTTCCGCTTGCAACAGGCCGACATCGATTCTATGTTTTTCAAACAGGTAAAGCATCTCCATCAAAACAATTGCAGGAATGATGATAGTTCTCTTACCTTTGTCGGCGGACTGGAAAGCCTGATGGGATCGATCATTGATAACCTTTCTGCGCATCATACATTTTGCATCGGCCTGCGTGTCGGTCACAAAGCTATCCATTATCAAGCTCCTGCTCAAGGTGCTTCCATGTCTTCTCCTTAAACTCTTTCAACGCGGAAAGGTCGATATCATGATCTTTTAGGATCCCTTCCAGTTTAACCACTCTTTTAGCTCCAAGCTTTTTCTTACGCCTCATGAAGTCAATGAAATTGGCGACGTCGCTTAAGTCCCGTGCGGAAAACCCGGACAGGTTGTTATAGATCTCGTGTTTGGTCATGGCTTTCTTGCTCATGGTTCTGTCCTCCCAATTTGCCCGTGCTTTTAACAAGTTAAACCCACCAAAATCTCAGTCGAGAATCAAGTTCAATCAGAAATCCTTGGGTCTCAGTCTTCTTGGCAGTAATAGGCACCTCGTATGACGGGGTAATGCTCTTCATCGAGCCCCAGCAGTCGGCCGGTGATCAGGACGTGGTGATCACGGGGCAGGCCATGGAGAGGGCCACCGGGCTTCCGCTGGCCAATGTGCCTCTGAACCTGGTCATCTCGGTGGGGCTACGACCTCAGGAGGCTCGAAAAGCGAGTGAGGAAATTCTTGGGCTTCAGGGGATAGCTATATAATCCAAGGGCAGGACGAGGGATCGGTTGGAGGCCCGCATTCTTTTTTGTACTGGGCGGTGCGGGAACTGGGGTTGAGCAACATGTCTATTCCAAGCGAGCTGACGGTGTAAGTCAGCCGGCAGTGAGATAGGCAGTCAGGAGAGTGAAGAATTGGCAAGAGAGCGGGGTTTTTCTTTGGAAGAATCGATTTACCTATTTACGGACGTCTCTCCTTCTTAGAGCCAACTCCTGTCTCGTCCACTATTTCCAGATCCTCAAGGTCGTTCAGTAGAGCTTCCAATGCCTCCCTGATGATCCTCTGGCGTTCCGCTATGAGAAAACGCTTTTTGGCATTCCTTGTCGCGGTTGTGTTTGTTCCAGCCGTATACGGATGCGCAAGTCACGTAAAAGTGCGGTCCCAAACGGTGCACGGCAATCGAGTCACTGTTCAGGATCTGGTAAAGGACTGGCAGAACTATACCGTTCATTTTACCGGACATGGTAGAGACCACCCCTCTGCTGTGCTCTTTGATCCTAAAGACGATGATAGGGTGGTCATTGCAGATCGGTGGTGGAAGGTGGACGAGTACGAAATTTTGACAGACCTTGTCGATTCCATCCAAAGGCAGCTCCCAATTGCCTATTAATATCCAAAGTTGCTTGAACTCCTAAGCCCTGGCAACCACCCCTATGGGTATGTATTCACATCGTGGAATCACGTGCCCGGGAATATGGTTGATGATCACACCTTGCAAGTCTATGATTTGCCGCTTCCTCCCTATCTTGCGATTGACGGCGGAGACAGACTCCGTGAAAGAAGACCGCGTTGAGCATTACGAAGGCCACGTTGTTGACTATCTTTACCAAGCATGATTAACGAGTCAAGCGGCGGGGAGGGGAATGGCGTTCGCGCTAATCGTCTGTTTTTGCACGTTTCTTGCATCTCCCAATAGTCGTGATGTTACGACGGATGGGTCCCGGGAAAAACAAAGACGGCCCAAAAACCTCTGTTGTTCAAGGGATTACAGGTCGAGAGGGTTTCGAGGTGCCTCTTTCCGGGAGCTTCGAACCTGACAAATTTCGGCGACCGGTGACATCTTTCGACATCTCCATACCGAAATGAGAGGGTTGATGTCCAAGACCAAGGGCTCAGGCGAAAACGATGTTTTGTCGACGAGACCCAAGCCCTCTATCCACTTCAGAGCACACAGGAGGGTGATATGGTGAACATCATTTGTCCCACGTGCAACAAGAGCTATGACATCCCGAGCAGCAAGGTGCCTAAAGGTGGAGCCAGGGCCAGGTGCAAGAATTGCGGTCAAAGCATGTTGATCGAAGCCTCCGGTACCGTGTGGGCAGAATCTTCTGAAGCATCGCCAGCCGGATTTGCCGATAACGGGAAGAGGTCTGTCACTAAACACGCTGTGCTCATCGATTATCCTGCGCTCCAAAGTCTCCCTCCGAACAGGATCGCCTTTGAGGAAGTCTTCGGCGCCAACAAGAAGGGAGGTTTCAAGAGCCGGAAAAACGGCTTAAGGGTTAAAATCCTCACAGCCGTCGCAGACGTGCTTGACAAGCTCCTGAAAGAAGGGGAGCAGGTGATGCGCGTAGCCAGAGGCACGGCTTATTACCCAGCAGAAATTTTTCTGGGCAACGGTTGGCTGACCATGTTGTACAATCACTATGTCCTCATAGCCACCAACCACAGAGTTCTTTGCATCAATGTGAACTCTCGAATGAAGCGAAGGACCCATTACCTTTTTCAGATTCTCTATGGGGACATCAAGAAAGTCAAAGCAGGCTGGCTGGGAAGCTTGGTCTTTCAGCGTATAAGGTCCAAACAGCGCATATTTAACGGTATGAAGCGCTTTTTGTCCAAGGATCTGAGAAATTTAATTATGGAGAGAAAAGAACATGCCGAGGTTCCGTCCCAACCGGTCCTGGAAAACCTTTGCCCCTCGTGCTTCGTCCCGCTGCAGAAAGGGCTGAGGGCTTGCCCTTCCTGTAAAGCACCCTTCAAAGAACCCGGAAAAGCCTCTTTCAGATCCTTGCTTTTTCCCGGACTTGGGGACTTGTACCTGGGCCACAGGGCTCTGGGGCTTCTGGAATTGATGGGCTCCTTTATCGTCTGGGCCTATGCGCTCGCCTGCCTCCTGGCGGGACAACAGGAGGGAGTTCTTGTGGCGGCTGTGGTCCTCCTTCTTTACAACGGGATGGACGGAATGCTGACATACCACATGGCCAAGAAAGGCTACATGCTGGCATAACGGTGTGTTTAGAGGGCGTGCCTCTGTCCGGGAGAACGGGCTTTTATCCGCTTGGCTCGGCTGGATACGCCTGATTCACTGCACCGGGACGCCATACGCGAAACTGGTTTGTCAGGGACAGACCTTTGAACGAGTCCGGGCGATGTTCATTCCGTCCCCTTTGGATGTTCATCGTCTCGAAATAGTATTGACAATGCGCTCCCCCTCATCCGACCCTCTATCCCAGCATTGGGGGAGAGGGTTGAAGGAGGGTGAATTAAGGATGTGGACATGTATCCTCATCTGTTTTTCGCAATGACAGTCGGAGGCAAGGAATTCAAAAACAGGCTGGTCATGGCTCCGCTCTATCTCGGCTATGCCGGAGAAGGCGGAACAGTGAGCGAAATCATCCTTGAACATTATCGGCTGATGGCAAAGAGCGGAGTCGCCATGGTTGTGGTCGAGAACGCAACGGTCGATTATCCCGCAGGGAGCGGCTCGAACCGAACCCTGCGGGTCGAGACGGACGAAAACCTGGATGGATTGGCTCAATTGGCGGCCAAGATTAAAGGGCAAGGGACATGGGCCTGCCTCCAAATCAACCATGCCGGGCGATTTGCGGCTATCGCCGATCCGCCGTTCGCACCTTCCGCTGTGCAGACTTTCGGCCGCGTGCCAAGAGCGTTGACCAAAGAAGAAATGCGCCGTGTTGCCGGGAAATTTTCCGAGGCAGCGCTAAGGGTCAAGAAGGCCGGATTTGACATGGTTGAATTGCACGGCGGGACAGGGTATCTGCTTTCCTCATTCGTTTCACCAAGAACGAGTACCTGCAGTGATGAATACGACGGGTCCGTTGAAAACCGGCAGAGATTCCCTCTGGAGGTGGTGCAGCAAGTCAGGTCAGCCGTCGGAGATTTTCCGGTAGGATACCGATTTCTGGCGGATGAATGGTTGCCGGACGGGCTGCCGGATCGTGGCGCATGAACTGGACGCCCGCTTCCTCGAGGAAGGCGACAACCGGGTCACCGCAGCCGCGTGGTATGGGGCCGTCATGAAACCGTTCCACGTCGATGTGAAACTGTCGGGAAAGAGAAACCGAACTTCATTGAGTCATTTCTCTATCCGGCGACGCCTGGGGGCCCGGCAGCCGGGGGCAAATGCTTTCATTTCTCGGTTGACTTTGGCAGTCGCACTGATTAATATATGGTTCATAGGAGCTAAGCAGAACCACACAAAACTGCGAAGTTTTCCTGCCTCGCAAACCGAAAGCCAACAAAGCAGTGAAGCTTGATGTGGAGTCGGGTGGTCACAAAGAGAGAAGCCCTTCTCTCCTGTCCTAAAATTTATAAATACACCTGCCCCATATTTACGGGGCCAAAGGAGCTGAAAATATATGGATGCAATGAGAGAGTTGTACACCGTCCAAGAGGGAAAATCGACCCTCCGAGAGTACGTCATTCTCGCCACCAATAAGCATCGATTCGAGGTCAAGAACGGGAGCCGAGTCGTCTATGAGGGAGAATCGTACCAACAAGCCAAAACCCTGTATCAGGAATTGAATCAGAAAAACTCGGAACCAGCCGAAAAAGCCTTGGAGGTTACGTCCTTACGGCCGAAACGAAGACTCCGTGCCGCATACGCTTCATAGGCTGCAAAAGGAAATCAATTTATCCTTTTTCCAAACCTTTCAAGATCTTCAAGTCGTCTAGGGCCTTTCCTGCCCCAACCGCTACGGCAGTGAGTGGATCTTCAGCCACTTTTACGGGGAGCTTTGTCACTGAACGCAGGAACGAATCCATATTCTTGAGCAAGGCTCCACCTCCAGCCAGCATGATTCCGTCCTCCAGCAGATCGGCTGCAAGTTCCGGGGGCATCCGTTCCAGCGCTGTCAGGGTTGCCCCTGCAATGGTGTTCAACTGTTCCGAAATCGCCTCCCTGATCTCATTAGAATCTATTGTCAGGACCTTCGGAACCCCTGTTGCAACGTCTCTTCCCTTGACTTCCGCAGTCTCCACGGTGTCGTCACGATAGGCATTACCAATTCTAAGCTTTATGGTCTCCGCGGTGCTGGTTCCTACCATCAGCCTGTATTTCCTCTTGATGTACTCCCGAATCGCATCATCCATCTTGTCTCCGGCAACCTTAACGGATATACTATCGACAATCCCACCAAGCGAAATGACGGCTACTTCGGTTGTCCCTCCCCCAATGTCAACGATCATGCTACCCTTGGGCTCAGCAATCCGCAGCCCGGCTCCGATAGCCGCCGCCATGGGCTCTTCGATAAAATACACCTCGCTGGCACCTGCTGACTCGGCTGATTCTCGAACTGCCCTCTTTTCTACTTGAGTGATCCCGCTGGGGACACCAATGATTGTCCGCGGTCTGACGAGTCTACGGCCGCCGTGAGCCTTCCTCATGAAATACCGCATCATCGCTTCTGCGACTTCAAAGTCAGCAATCACGCCATCCATCATGGGTCGGATCGCAACGATGTTTCCAGGAGTACGGCCGAGCATCATCTTGGCTTCCTTGCCAACCGCAAGCACTCTGCTTCCTCCCCTCTCGTCCTTTTTCATGGCTACGACGGATGGTTCATTCAGTACGATTCCCTTGCCTTTCATGTAAACGAGGGTATTGGCTGTCCCCAGATCTATCGCGAGATCGTGGGAAAAAATTCTTGTTATGGAGCGTGGGAACATGGTTTTTCCTTTCTCTGTTGATAGGAAATGATTCCGCTAAAGAGCAAGTGCCCCTGCACCTCGAGGCGACTCAAGGGACACCCCAGCCTCTTTCACCGGTTCACACTTGCTGATCCTCAGCTTTTGTCTCACTTGTCTGAGGGTCTTGTCCACTGAAATCTTGATTGAAACGCGGGACGGGCATAACAAAACAGGCGACTTGACGGGGTGTTTGAACAACCTCAAAGATTTGGCGCAATTTCCGTGCGACTTCGCGCTTGACACAGGGTCTTCAATGGCCTACATTCCGCCCACGATAGCTGTGACGCGAGCCTGGCCGCATTCCGAAATGCCTTTGGCCAAGCTTACAGAGACATCAGGAACAGGCTGGTCTTCACGCCCGTCATCCAGATGGTGCCTCCCGGATCCCTGGAGAAATCCACTTACAAAATAAACTTTTCGCTAATCGCTTCTTAATCTACCCCCTTTAGCATTCGCCCAACATTGGCGGTCTCGTAAAAAGTCCGAAAACAGAGGCTCGGTCATTGCGAGCCTTTCGACAAGCTCAGGATAAACTCCGCGAAGCCGTTCGGCCCCGAGCTCACGGCCGAGGGGCAATCTCGTGACTAGACGGATATTCGTGAGATTGCCACGCTTGCGCGCCGAAGCGCTTCAGCGCGCAGGCACGGCGCTTCGCGCCTCGCAATGACGCTGTGGGACTTTTTACGAAGCCATCAACATTGGCTGCACTAATCAAATCGAAGCGAATCCCTGTGAGAGCGAAAGGAGGTGAGTGCCGAAGGAAGCGGTGTTCCGAATATTCTCGCCTTGGTTGATCCAAGATATATCTTTGATGTATATTAAGAGAGGTGAACATGAAGATAAGAAAGATCGCAAAAACCGTCTCGCTCCTTTTCCTGGCCCTGCTGCTGGTTTCGATTGCTGCCAGCGCGTACGCGAGGCACAGAGGGCCTGTTGCCGAACACATCATCCTGCTCATCGGCGACGGCATGAACATCGAGCACGAGATCGCCACGAGCCGGTATCTTTACGGCAAGGACTTTGAACTTTCGTTCCACAAGCTTCCCTACAAGGCCAATGTGTCCACCTGGGATGTAACGACCTACAACCATTGGGCGGCCGCCCTAGGCATGAGTCCCTACTCTCCGGACGCCATCAAGCCCACCTTGGGGTATGATCCCGCCAAGGGCGGAAAGAAACCTTATCCACTCGGACCGGAACTATCCGGCGCCGAGGATTACCTGAAGGCCAAGGCCACCGACTCGGCCTCTGCCGCCACGGCCATAGGCACCGGCTACAAGACGGATGACGGCAACATTGCCTGGCTTCCCGGCGACGCGGAAGGCGGCGCCCTTAAGACCATCGCCGAAATTCTTCGTGAAAAAAAGGGCTACGCCATCGGCAGCGAGATCCTAACCGTCGTGCGGCCCGAAGTGGTGATCGGCGGCGGCCACCCGGGCACCGACGGCTCACCAACCTACAGGTATATCTCCGAAACCGACTACACCCGTTTTAGATCCGGCGCATATGTAGACGAGTATGTGTTCGTCGAGCGAGAGGTCGAGATTGACGGCGGCCTCAATGTTTTAGCCGCAGCCCAGCAAGCAGTGGCCGAGGGCAAGAAACTGTTCGGGCTTTTCGGAATGGAAGGGGGCGGCAACTTCGAGTCCCTTGAACCCAAGGACCTGCCGGGCACTCCCCTGGTCACCCAGGCGACCCGCGAAAACCCGACTTTTGCTGAAGCCATGCTGGCGGCACTCAAGGTCCTGAGCCAGGACCCGGACGGCTTTTTCCTCATGGCAGAGCAGGGCGACATCGACTGGGCTAACCATAGCAACGATTTCCAGCGCATGGTGGGCACCAGCAAGGACCTCCATGACGGCGTTCAGACCGTGATCGACTTCGTCAACCAGCCGGGCGACGGCATGGACTGGAGCAACACCTTGCTGATGATCACCTCAGATCACAGCAACAGCTACATGCGCAACAAAATGGAGCTTGGCGCCGGCGATCTTCCCGACCAAGTTGCCGGCGGCTCATGTCCCCCGGGCAGCTATTGCGGCGCTTTCAGCTATCCGGACGGCGAAGTCACCTACGGATCCGGCGGCCACACCAATGAACTGGTGCGGCTCTATGCCTTAGGCGCCGGCCTCATGAAGTTCCACAAGTACGAGGGAAAATGGTATCCGGGAACCCGGATCCTGGACAACACCCAACTGTTTCACATGGTGATGGAGGCGGCCGGCTTGCCGGTCTCCTCTCCTCTGATTCTGAATTGAGGAAGACCATTCAACCCGCAGGGCTCATTTTCTGAGGGTGGGTCCTGCGGAACCTCACCGCAGGTCCAGGTTTCTGAACTGCTTGAAGAGGAGGTACCCACCCCAGACCAGAGCAGCCAGGACGAGAAGGGTCCCGGTCTTGTCAGCCATCTGGGCCAGCGTGTGGTCGTAGCGAAGCCACCCTATCTCGTTCAGGATGTACTCCCAGTCGTGAAAGCCGTAAGGCGAAGTTTCCCCCACGTTTCCGCCCAGAAGCGGGAGCTGAAGCGCTCTGGCGTCGTTGATGTACGGGGCAATGTCCATGAAGTTCTCTCCGAACCACCACAGGCACACGGATGCGCCGAAGGCATTGCGAGCCTTCAAAAGGAAAGCGCCCAGGCAAACGAGCGGCATGAGCAACTGGCCCAGGGTTCCCCCAAGGGACATGATCCAATGCCCAAAAAGCCTGAACACGATATGGCCCGCCTCATGGAAGGGCAGGTTGATCAGGTGCATGAAGTTGTTCATCTTGTAATCGCCCCCCATGGGCGTGAGAATGAGTTTTATCCCCCACACGAGGATGATCAGAAAAACAAGGGCGCGCCCGCCAAAATAAAAGGGATTGGTCTCCACCTCCACATCAAAGAGAAGCTCCCTGACCGAGATTCGTTGCTCAGCTTCGACCTCCTGCTCTTGAGGCGGCTGTTCCACGGGTTCAGGAGGGACCACCCTGCGCCCCGAATATTTCGCAAAGACCAGACCGCACCTGGCGCATTCCTCTCTGCCATCCGCTTGTTCAAACGAGCACTTGGGGCATTTCATGGTTTGATCTTCTTACTTGCCTATCTCTGTGACGGCTTCGGCAAGGTCGGAAAAGAAAGAGGGCTCGAACCGGCACTCCACATTGCCGCTCAGCTCTTCCTCCAGGATATCGCGATAATACTTTAGCTGCTCGTCATAGGCATGGTAGTCCAGATCCGCCCATATCTTTGCCTTTTCCCTGCTTTGCAGGTCGGTAGGCACGAAAAGGGGGTCGCAGAAATACTTCTTGATCAGCAAGTTGCCTTGGGCGTCGGCGTGGTGTGTCTTCTCATGGATTTCCAGGCCCCTGTGATACCATTCGCACAAGGGCCTGGGAGCGCAGCCTTTGCAGGGTTCCGGCAGGGTGATTTGGCCGGTGCACAAGTTGTAGGACCCGCTCTCCTTGACATACTTTTCTCCCCACTCCTCGCCCGGGTATAACGAACCCATCTCGAGAAGGACCAGATCGGCGAGATGATCTTCATCTTTCGCGCCTGCCGCCATTTCTTTAAAAGCATTTCTCAACCTGATCAAAGCCTTTGTACTTGCGAGGAGCGATTTCATCTGTTCACATCTGTCCATCTCGGCATAGGGTCTTGGATCGCAAAGTTTCACGCTCAAATTGATCTCTGAACCCGTGTCGCAGTGCGGGGAACCACGAAACTTGTGACCGACCTCCTTTCCATCTTCGAACTTGCCCTCCTGAAGGGCTGTCTCGAATTCGGATTTGGTCATTTCAAACCGGGTCCCATAGCAGCCGAGCCCCCGCCCTGCAAGACCGTCGGCAGACCTGAAGTGAACGCTCGGAGATTCGACGTCGATGCTCACCCTCTCCCCTTCCGAGCTTCCCATAATAACCCATTCATGGATAGCAGGGTACTCATTCCCTTCACCGATATCGTGGGCCGTATAGTGCCCCCACTCCGTGCAGTGCCCAGGTATTTCCGAGCTGGCACCCAAGCACTGCTTGCCGCCTTGCGATATCACGTTTATCCCGGTGGATATGGAATGAACGGCATAGTCCCTCCGGTCCGTCAACCGTCCTGTCTTGGGATCATAGTGCTCGGTCACGATCAGATATCCGACAAACTCCTCCTTGACCCGGTAAGACAGGTCGACCCACACCCAACCTCGGTAAGGCGGCTCCGAATCTTTACCGGTCACGACGATGCTCCCCCTGATCCTCGAAGCGCGAGCCAGGGGGACCAGCGGCGTTTTTTCATCTCTCAGATGGTGGATCGTTCCAATGATGTCACGGTAGCCCCGGTTAATTGCCTCGATCCTCCGGTCCACTTCTTCTCCGGGCGTCTTGCCTTGAGCCACCGGCATGCCGGGGCCTCCTTTCGGAAGCCGGCTGAGCATTTGATTCATGAGGTCCATCATATCGCGCTGGATTTTCATCAATTCGTTCAGGTCGCTGGTCTGCTCAGCCTTCCTGGTCAGTTCCTCCAGCTTATGCTGCGCTTCCTTGGAATCATCTTCAGCCGATGCGGAAACAGCGCAAGTGACAGAAAATAAAAGGGCAAGTAAAATCAGGAACAGGGGTGAGAAACAGGATATCTTCATGCTGCGAGCAAATCCTCGCTGGGGGGGTGATCTCTTTTTTAGTTAACATACCATGTGGTCGGTCTTCAGGTAAAGACGATAGAGTCTGTTGGGTGAGGATTTATTTCATGGATATGAAAAAATTTTGACCTTTTGGCCTGCCGATTCGTAGATCCTTAAAAAAGGCATTTGAGGAATCCCGGCCCTGGGAATAGACTATAAAGCGCAGTACCTGACACCTGAAGAAGTCGATTCCCTTTTCGCTGAATGAAGGTAGGAATTGGGGAGGACATCGATCGACGGGAACATCGTCAGACTCAAGGAAATTTTCTACTTCAAAGTCATGTCAAAATGGAATACGCCCGCATCGAGCCGTCTTTGGATTTCATAGGCCCTTCCTTCGAAGGACCGGATGAGGCGCAGCATGGGAACGTTGTCCGCAAGGACCTGCGCGGTCAACCTCGTGATGCCCCTCTTTCTTGCAAGCGAAATGAGACAGGACAGGAGTTCTTTGCCGATTCCCTTGTTCTGGTAATCATCCCTCACGGTGATGACGATCTCCGCGGAGGACCCCTGGTCTTCCACAAAGGAACGGCCGACCCCCACGATTTCTTCCGTGTTTCCTGGGTTGATCAGCGCGAGGATCGCCGCCTGCTTCGTCTCATCGATGTCCACGAGTCTATGCAGGAGATCTCCGCCGGGCCGGACGTGACGGAAAAAGCGCTGATAAAGCGCCTCCTCTGAGAGAACTTCCGCAAAGGAGCGCAGGAGCGGCTCATCTTCTTTTTGGACAGGTCTCAGCAATATCCTGATCCCAGTCCCGGTCGTTCTGAGGGCCTCCTTCGGTCCACGGTGAGGATCGTTTCCGACGCTTGTCCTGTCCTCGTTCATGGTGTCTGAAGAATCAGCACGTTTCGTCTCCCGGCAGGTCGGTGCGAGCTAACACCGTAAACCCCAGGGACTGCAACGCCTTGCTCCAGTGCCGGCCGTCTTCTATGCTCTCGTATTGTCCCACCAGGAGGAGGCACCGATCCTCCTCGTCCCACACCCAGTCGTATTGCATGAATCGAATGCCGCAACCTTCCAGCCTTCGACGCAGATCTTCTCGGATCTCTTCCCTGGCTTCAAAGCCCAGCCCTCGATAGGAAGGCCCCTGGATCAAGAGGTAGTGCATGGCCGCAGTTCTTGATTCGTTGAATTCGACCTTCGGTTTCTCAAGCCTGTCGATGCAATCTTCTTGTTCCGCTTCTTGATGATGACCGTTTCCTTCAGAATTTGACGGCTTGAACACCTTTCAGATTCAAAATGCTGCGCCCTTCTTCCGGCGTTGCAGGCTCCAGGCCATGTTCCCGGGCAATCCGGATGATTTTCTCCACCTGTTCCGCACTGCTTTTGGCCAGCTCTCCCTTTTCCAGATAGAGATTGTCTTCCAATCCGACCCTGGTGAAACCGCCCATCAGAAGCGCTGCGTTGCACATCTTGAACTGATTCTTCCCGGCCGCGCACACGGACCAGACAAATTCTGTGCCGAGGATCTCCCTGGCTGAATTGTAGAGAAAGACCAGATTATTGATCGTGGCGGGCAGACCTCCCAGGATACCCAGAACGAACTGGATGTAGATCGGCTTCTTGATGCTGCCGCGGCTCAGCATGAACGCGATGTTGTTTAACATGGCGACATCGTAAACTTCAAACTCAGGCTTGGTATTTTCCTGAGCGAAGTAGCCGCTGAACTCCCTCAGGGTTTTAAAGGTGTTCGGAAAGATGAAGTCTTCGCTCATGGCCAGGTACTGCGGTTCCCACTCGTATTTGAAGTCCCGCATCTTATCCAGCAGCGGGTGAAGCGAAAAATTCAAAGACCCTGCGTTCAGCGAAGCCAGTTCAGGGCTGTAGGTTTTCACCACCTTCACCCGCTCTTCCACGGTCATCCCGAAGCCGCCGCCGGTCGTCGTGCAGATGATCGCGTCGCATTGGCTCTTGATCTTGGAGAGGATCTCTCCGAACACCTGGCTTTCGGCTGAAGGCCGTCCGGTTTGCGGATCCCGGGCGTGCACATGCACGACCGTCGCTCCGGCTTCACGGGCACGGCGAGCCTCTTCGGCGAGCTGGTCCGGCGTGATGGGTAGATAGGGCGACATGGTGGGCGTGTGAATTGCACCGGTTAGTGCTGCGGTCACGATAAACTTGTCCATTTTGAAACTCCTCGGAATTTATGATAGGCCCCTATTTCCAGTGCACCATCGGCAACCCTGCCACCGGTGACCTGAAATAGGGGATACGCGTTCCCCGGAGACTGCCGACGTAAACCGTCTTCAGGTCCGGACCCCCGAAGGTCACACTGGAAAACCAGGGCGCAAGGGTTCCGCCCGCTGCCAGCATGTCCTCGGGCGTCGCGCGATCCTCTGAAAAGGCCTGCTCCAGGGCCAGAGCCGGCGCCTCACGGGTGTCATCCAGGATCACATGATAATCACCGTCCGGGGTGATTGCAAAAACCTGATCCACCATGACCAGGGTACCCCAGAGGTTCCCGTAAGCGTCAAAGGCAATGCCGTCGGGAAACCCGAATCGGCCGAGCTTGGTGGGCCCGTATATTTCCCTGCCGGATTCACCTGAAAACCAAACAGAGGGTTCTTTTTGTTCACTCGGCACCTCCCTATCCATTACCGGACGAGAACGAGGCTGATTTGAGGAAACACGACCACCAGCACGAGCACGATGATCATGATGACGACGTAAGGCAACGCCCCGCGGAACACGTCGTTCAAGCTGATGCGCTGATCGTCCAAGGTGGACTTGACCACAAAGGCCGCGATCCCTAAAGGGGGTGTGATCAATCCCACTTCAATGGCGATAACCGTCACGAGGCCGAACCAGACGAAGTTGACACTGAACTCGTGCATGACCGGATAAATGAGCGGCACGATAATCATGATGATGGACGTGGAGTCGAGAAACGTTCCCGCCAGCAGAATGATCACCAGATAGACGGTCACAACGGAATAGAGACCGAGTCCGGATTCGCCGAACCAGCTTCCGATGAATGCCGTCACGCCTGACATGGCCAGCATGCGGCTGTACATGTTCGCGGCGATCAGCAAGAAAAGAATGGCAACCGTCACATGTCCTGTTTCAACGAGCACTTGCCAGAGTTTTGTCCACGAAAGTTGCCTCTTGCCCAGGGTCAGGATCAATGCGCCCAGGGCGCCTACCGCCCCTGACTCGGTGGGGGTGAACCAGCCTGCATAGATCCCGCCCAGGACCAGTGCGATCAGCAAAGCAATGGGCAAAAGTTTCAACACCGACTCAAGAAACGTCATGTCGAATCCTTTTCCCGATTCCGCTTCTCTTTGCAACACGCCCACATACTTTGGATAGCGGTGGGCCATGACAAGGATTGCGACGCAGTAGGCGGCCGAGAGCAGGATGCCGGGCAGGATGCCGGCTTTGAAGAGGTCCCCGATCGAGGTCTCCGTCAGAATCCCGAAAAGGATCAGCAGGAGGCTCGGAGGAATCAACATCCCAAGCACGGAGGAGCCCGCGACTACGCCTACCGCGAACCTGGGCGTGTGTCCCAGCCGGATCATTTCCGGCACGGCAACCTTGGTGAAAACTGCGGCCGATGCGATGGAAATGCCTGTGACCGCCGCAAACACCGCATTGGCCGCCACCGTGGCAATGCCCAGGCCGCCGCGGACACGGCGGAAGAGCCGGTTGGCCACATCGAAGGTATCCTTTCCGATTCCCGAGACCGCGATGAACATCCCCATCAGCACAAAGAGGGGCACGACCCCGAAGATGTAGCCGGAGATGCTGTCGGAGGCCGCAAGAGCCAGCATCTTGCTGGCAATGGTGTAGTTGTCCCTGATCAGCCACACGCCCAAAAACGACAGCAGGGTGAGAGCGACCGCAACATGCATGCCGACGTAGATCAGCAGCACAATGCCCAGGACGGACCACAGCCCGATCTGTATTTCCGTCATGGCTTCTCTCCGCCACCGGAGGTTCCGGGCTTGAAAAGACGCCTGAAGTTGCGAACGGCCATGAGCAGGAATTGCAGGCTTGCGGCAACGCAGCCGATGAGGATGATCAGTTTCACCGGCCAGGTTGGCGCCATAAAATCGCCTTCAGCCCCCACATACTCTCCGATGCGCCATGCCTTGGTGAACAGGGCGACGCTCGCGCTGAAGAGAATCGCCATCAGGCAGGCGCCGACCAGGTGATAAATCCCTTCGCAGAATTCCCGAAGCTTGGGAAGCCGTCTTTGGAGCAGGTTCAGCAGAAACTCCGAGCGGGTCAGGCGACCGACTTTCAGGGTGTGGGCAATCTGGAGGAACACGCAGGCCACGATGGACATGGCCACGATTTCGGACACGCCGCGCAAGGGGTGATTGAAGAATACCCTTCCCCCGATATCCAGGTTGATAATCACCAGGAGCACGAACACCCAGGCCGTGCCGATGCTGTTCATCACCGAAATGACGGCTTCGAAAGAAAAGCTGCGGGGCGGTTTCAGAGACGCCCTGCGCTCCCTTGCTCTCTTCCCCTCCGGCACGCTCTATTCCTTGTCCCAATCCCGAACCAGGGTGACCCCGCGCTTGCGCAATCCGTCCAGGTACCCCTTCACCATGGCCTTGCCCGGCTGGCCCTTTGCTTCCATGGAAGCGGCCCATTCCATGGGAACGTTAGGGAGCTTCGCAGCCCAGCGCTTCTGTTCCGCCAAAGACAGAACCGACACCTTGCCGCCTCCCTCCTTCATGGCCTGAACCGCCTTTTCGGCTCGAGCGGCCTGGGCCGCGGCCAGTTTCTCGGTGTATTCCTTGCCCACGTCCAAGAATATTCTCTGCATGGCAGGCGGGAAGGATTCGAAAACGTCCTTGTTGATGCTGATGCCTCCGGCAAACTGGGCGCCGAAATTCACCATCGCGATGTGAGGGGCGACCTCGTGCAGCTTGATGGCGGCCGCGGCGGTCATGAAGGTCAAAGCCCCATTGAACACCCCGGTTTGAATGCCGTTGTAATATTCGTTCAAGTTGGAGGCCACCGGAACGCCCCCCGTTCCTTTCAGCCAGTTGGCCGTAGGTCCTGGCGCCGCAATCTTTTGCCCGTTCACGTCGTCGACGCTGTTTACCGGGAAACTGGTCAGGCTCCCGTAATTGTCAAGGGCCGCGCCGCCGAGGTAAATCTGGTTGTGCTTGGTCCATTCCCGCGCCAGGGCAGGAATCTGTTCTTGGAGTTCGGTGATCGTGTCCACCACGTAGAACATGTTATCGGTGGCAAAGGGCGTCATGTAGGTGACATTGTGGAGAGGCATTTTGGGGGCATGAAAAAGGGTTCCCACAAACCCCATGTCGGAGACGCCGGCTTCGATCGCTTCCAATTCCCCTCCGATTTTGGCGATGGTTCCCCCGTACGCTTGATTCCACTCGATGGTGTCGTCCTTGCCGAGTGCCGCCAGCCGCTTATCGACTTCGGGGATGAAAAAATCACGGCAAAGGGTTACCCAAAGGAAAACCGGCGGGTGACCGGCCGATACGGTTATCTTATATTTCTTGGCGGCCGCCTCTCCTGCGCTCAGAGAGATCACCATGGCCACCCCCATCATGACCATCACCCAATGTTGCCATTTCTTCATGTTGTATCCTCCTTCGGACAGTTGGTCCTTTTGACGGTTACTCCGAAACGATTGCAACGGGCCGGCACCATCCCGCGCTCGCTCCCTTGATCTTGATCGGAAAACAGCACACCGTAAAACCGTGAGGTTTTCCGACGGCGGACAGGTTGGCCATTTTTTCCATGTGGCAATAGCCGATTTCTATTCCCGCAAAATGGGCCTCCCAGATGACTTTGGGGTCGCCGGTTTTCCGGAATTCCTTGGCCAGGAAAGGCAAGGGGCGGTCCCAGCTCCATGCATCGATGCCGACCACCTTCACGCCCTTTTCGAGAAGAAAAAGAGTGCTTTCCCGATCCATTCCCGCTCCCTTTACAAGATATTGCTCCGTGCCCCAGGCCTGGTCGGCACCGGTTTGAACCAGCACGATATCCAGCGCCTTTAATTCATAGCGGATGCGCTCCAACTCCTTTTCTACGTCCCTCACCCTGATCCTATCACCGTCCCCTTTGTGGCGGAAATCGAGAAGGACCCCGTCGCTGAAGCACCATTCCAGGGGAATCTCGTCAATGGTCCAAGCCCGCTTGCCCTTGTCCATGGTCGGATGATAGTGAAAGGGAGCGTCCAGGTGGGTGCCGGAGTGAGTGGTCAGGGTGAGGAACTCCATCGCCCATCCCAGCTTGCCCGGCAGTTGGTCCTTGGTCACCCCAGGAAAGAACGCCGTCATCTGCTCGGCGCCCATTTCGTGGGTGACGTAATCGATTTTGGGGATCATCATCGGCGGGTCGCTCGGAAGCCCCGGCTCTATGCTGAGGCTCAAATCGACAAATCTCCTGCGTCCCATGGTCACTCCTTTCTTCTCTTCCGGCCATTCAGGATACGTTCGGGAACGGCCTCCGCTGCAACGGATGATCATTCCACACACCTAACCTCTTGTCAAGAAACGCCGTGATCCGCTCCCCGTAGAGCGAGAGCAAATTGTCCTTGGTCCTTCGATTCGAAAAAAAACACTGACTTATCCTTCATCCATCATTGGGGAAAAGTCCCTCAGCATGATGTCCTGAGAGAAGAAATTCGCTGCTGAATTAATGAATCGATGGACTTATTCATCGTCTCAAAATAGTATCCACTGTCGGAGCGGCTATTGGGCTTGATTCTTTTGCCGGTCAATGGTAATCGGACTTGAAGCATGACCGGGTCTGAGTTTGAACATTCCATTTCATCAGAGCAGAGCATGAAACAAGGAAACCTATTCTGGAGGAGGGTCCGTCCATGAGTTTGAAGGACCAATATGCCATCGTCGGCATCGGCTACACGCCGCAGGGTCGGGTACCCGGCAAAACAGCCCTGAGTTTCCATCTCGAAGCGTGCGCCAACGCCATGGCCGATGCAGGGCTAAACAGGGAAGATGTGGACGGGCTGATCTGCTACCGTGCTTTCCCTCCCGCCTCTCATGAGGCGCCTGTAACCCCCTATCTCGCTGCCCAGTGCCTTGGGCTTTCTCCCACCTATCTGAGCCAGGATGCCAACTGATCCAGGAGCCACCTCCAGCACGCAGTTGGCGCGCTCGAATCCGGACTGTGTAAGTATGTTCTCCTCTCTTACGGACACAATGCCCTGTCTTCCGACAGCATGCGCCGCACCCTTCTCGAACTCAGTCCCCAGGATGCCGTTTTCGGTCATTTCGAGGCGGTGGGAGGCTATGCGCTGGCTGCGCGGAGAGCCATGCACACGTTTCGCACCGGTCCGGAGACATGGAAGCACATTGCCGTGGGCCAGCGAAGGTGGGCCAACCTCACGGCCGAGGCGGCAATGCACGACCAGCCCATGACCTTCGAGGACTACGACCTCTCCCCGTGGGTTGTTGAGCCGCTCCGTCGAGCCGACTGCTGCTTGATCACGGACGGGGGGCGAGCCGTCGTGATCACCTCTGCTGAACGGGCCCGTGACCTGAAGCAACCCCCGGTCCTCATCATGGGAATGGGTCAACACAACCCGGCATCCGGCGTTCATCAAGCAACACACCTGGCAGGCCCCACGGGAGCGAAGAAAAGCGCTGAGACGGCCCTGAACATGGCGGGCATCACGCTTGCCGATATCGATGCCTGTGAGATCTACGACTGTTTCACGTATACGGTGGAGATCACCTTGCAGGACTATGGTTTTTTCGGCCCCGGAGAAGGTGAGGACTGGTTCAAAGGCGGCACCATTGAACCCGGAGGAAGCATGCCGGTCAACACCTCCGGAGGGATGCTCTCCGAGGCCTACTACATGGGCCTCACCCCCCTATCCGAGGCGGCCATGCAACTCATGGGCAGATGCGGACAGAGGCAATTGGGGCCAAAGACCCATACAAAGCCGCCGGAGATTATTCTTTGCAGCGACAACGGGGCAATCCTCCAAACCCATAGCTGCGCCATCCTGAGGAGGTCTTGAATGGAACACTACAAAAAGCCGCTGCCATGCGTTGATGACGATACGAGGGAGTTCTGGAACGGATGCAAAGAACACCAACTCAGGTTCCAGAAGTGCAAAGCGTGCGGGCATATTCGCTGGCCTGCTTCTCCGATCTGCCCCTCCTGCCTTTCCAAGGATACGACCTGGTTGGCGGCGAGCGGAAAAGGCAGGATTTACACCTTCGCCGTCTACCATGTCGCCTTCCATCCCGGCTTCAAGGACGACCTCCCCTATATCGTTGCCGATATAGCGCTGGAAGAGGGACCGCGGCTGGTCAGTAACATCGTCGAGTGTCCGCTTGACAAGGTGAAGTGTGACCTGCCCGTGGTCGTGGCGTGGGAAGATATTAATGAGGAATTTGCTTTGCCGAAATTTCGCCCCGCCTCATCGGCTTGAGCTTTTTGGCACCCCTGCATCCCCTTTCCCGGATTCTCTTCGTTTTCAGTGTTGAGAGGGACCCTCATGCTCGAGGCCTCTCGGGCTTTTCAAAAAACGAGGGGTTCGGCTTCTCCATTGACTCGCCGTCCAAAATCGCCTATACTAACAAGGTTTTGGAGGCTCCACTTGGCAAAAGTCGACGTCCTCTTGGCCATGATGATGAACCACCAGGCCTCGGATCTCCACATCTCCGCTGGCGAACCCCCTGTGCTTCGGATTCACGGCCGCCTGCAGCGGGTCAAGTATCACAACCTCTCGCCCCAGGAGGTCGAAGTCCTGCTCCTCGAGCTGCTTGAAGAGGAGCAACTGGCTTTCCTGCAAAACAGAAAATATATCGATTTCGCCTATGAAATGGAGGGACAGGCACGCTTCAGGGTCAACGTTTTCATAGAAAGAAGAGGGTACGGCGGGGCTTTCCGGCTCATCCCGCCCGTGATCAAGACGTTGCGGGAGCTCATGCTGCCTGAGTCGGTCCAGGTTTTGAGCAGGCAAAGGTCCGGCATGGTCCTCGTCACAGGGCCCACAGGATCCGGAAAATCAACAACCCTGGCAGCCATGATCGACTTGATCAACAAGGAGCAGAACTACCACATCATCACCCTGGAAGACCCCATTGAGTTCATTCACCCCAAAGGCAAGTGCCTGATCCACCAAAGACAGATCGGCTTCCACGTGGAGAGCTTCGCTTCCGGCCTGAGGGCCGCGCTGCGGGAGGACCCCGACGTGATCCTGGTGGGGGAAATGAGAGACCTCGACACCATTCAGCTTGCGCTCACCGCTTCTGAAACAGGCTTGCTGGTTTTGGGGACTCTTCACACCTCCAGCGCCCACAAGACCGTGGACCGGATCATCGATGTTTTTCCCACCGGCCAGCAGCCCCAGATCAGGACCGTGCTCAGCGAATCTTTGCGGGGAGTGGTCTCTCAAAGACTGCTCAGAAGAGCCGACGGCAAAGGCAGGATCGCTGCCGTAGAGGTGATGATCACGAACCAGGCCGTTCAGAATCTGATCCGGGAGGCGAAAACCTATCAGATTCCCTCCGTGCTCCAGACCGGAAAGACCTCGGGCATGCAGACCATGGAGGACAACATCAAGGCCCTGGCCCAGGAACGAATCATTGACCCTGAAGAGTCGGCCGGTTCTTTGGATGAAAAGAAACGCTTGCTCGCCGAGGAAGGTCGATGACGGAACCGGCCGCCCTGAAGCGCTACCTCATCGAAAACAACCTCTTGCAGGCCGAGCAGATCGTCCGGGCCGAAGACTACGCCCTCACCCGCAAGATCTCTCTGGAAGAAGCCCTCATCTTTTTGGAATTGTTCGACTATGCCGAACTCGGCCAGTGTATGGCGGCTATCCATGGAAAACCCTATGTCGCCCTTCTCGGCAGGCAACCTCCAAAGACCGCCCTAACCAAAGTGCCTCTGAAGACGGCGGAAAAGCTCAAGGTCGTCCCCGTCAAGTACGATCCCAAAAAAGACTTGCTCGTTCTGGCCGTGGCAAATCCCAAAGACTCCCGGCTGGCCCATCAACTAAAAACGTACTTCTCCGGAAGTTCACGACTGGCTTTTTGCGTCGCTTCCGCGCCGGAAATCGACAAAGCCATTGAGGTATACTACAAGGGAAAGACGTACTCGACGAGCCAGATCATTCACGTCCCCAAGGACTTCACCATCCTCGTGGACCATGAAGGGGTAAGGGAGGATCTTCTCCGGCAGGAGCATTTCCAGGCCGAAGAGAAAATCCTCCTGCTTGAACCGGACCGGGCACGGGGCAGCGCCCTGAAGTCTTTGCTCCGCGCAGAAGGGTACGCCAAAGTGACCTGGATCCTATCCGCCCAGGAAATCAAGCAGGCCCTGGCCAAGGAGCATTTCCACCTTCTCCTGGTGAACGGCCGGCTGTTTCGCCCTAGAGGCCCATGGCTCGACCACCTCGGAAAGGGAGCCGACTTGCCAAGGATCTCCTACTATCACCTCGGTCCCATGCTCCTGGGGCAAGAATGTCCCTACGACGACATGAGCAGCGCCCTGATCGGCATGATGTCCCACATGGTGCGGGCCAAGCTTAGCCATGAGCCGGGCCGGCTTCAGGATATCACCGCCTGCGCCCGCTACGGCAAACTGCTTTCCCTGCGCCTGGGGCTGGATCGTCACCAAGTGGATGGGGTCGTGCTCGCGGCATGGTATTCCGAGGGAGCCTTGGAAGAGGGTTTCTTGAAGCACGTTCCCCTGCCCTACGATTTGCAGGAAATCAGCCCCTCTCCGGGAAAAGGGACGAGCGAAGACAGGGTGGAGACAAGAATTCTGAACCTGGTCAGGCGCTATCTCACGCTGCTCAAAGACGACCCGGACATGGTCAAGGATGTGCAGAGGCTTCGAAAGGAGCTGCAAAGGAGCCGCACCAACCCTGAAGACGACGCCATGATCGAGACCTTTCTCAAGATCATCAAGGAAGAGGAGTTTTTGGGCCGGGTCGGCGAAGGCACGGCTGCGCGCATCCTGATCGTTGACCCCAAGGAGTCCGAGGATTCTTCCCTGACCCTTCGCCTGAACAACGAAGGCTACCAGACCGTTCTGGCCCGAAAGGCCCAGGACGCGCTCAAAAAAGTCGCCAAGGGAGAGGCCGACCTGATCATCTCAGAGCTGAATCTGGACGATGCGAAAGGGATCCAACTGTGCCGGGTCCTCAAAGGCAAGGAAACCACGGCATTGGTCCCCTTTCTCTTCCTGACCTCAGATCGAGGGGAAGGGCTTCAGGCGGAGTGCCTGGAGGCCGGGGCCGATGATTTCTTCTTCAAACCCCCTGACCTCGACGTTTTGTCACTCAAGATCAAACGCCTCATCAGCCTGAGACAGGGCGAGCCGAAAAAGCGTGGGGTGCACGGCTCGCTGGGTGAAATGAAACCGGCTGACTTCCTTCAGAGCGTGTCGACCGCGGAAAGAGACGTGGAGATCCGCCTCGAGAGGGGCAGCGAGGTAGGCACCATCTTTGTCCAAAAGGGGGAGGTCATTCATGCCGGCACGGGGAACCTGAGCGCCGAGGAGGCTTTCTACGCGCTCTTGTCCTGGAGCGACGGGAGCTTCGAGATTGTCTCGTGTTTCCATTTCCCTCCCCGTACCATCCACAGCCCGCTCATGTCCCTGCTCATAGAAGGCTACCGGCGATTCGACGAATCAGAGCAGGGCGGCGACATGGGGGAAGGCTAGAGGCGGTATTGCCTCGAATAAACGGGATTGGATTTTCTCCTGCATTCCATTTCCCACTCGCTCAGTCCCTCCCCTCCTTCCGGTTTAGCCCCCTGTGCACCAACAGCCTCCAAACGCATGCAAAACAGGGCCTCCATCTCATCAAAGAGGATCTTGTCGTCCGTTTTCACGGAAGCCGTGCCCCCCGGTGCCAGGATTTCGCAGATGCCTTCAACAAGGTCTCTCGTCACCATTCTCCGCTTCTTGTAACGATCCTTGTGGGTGTAGGGATCCGGAAAGTGGACAAACACCTTTTGAACCTTCCAGGGACCCATCATGGAGGGGATGGACAAATTTGCGTTTCCATGAAGCAAAACAAGGTTTGCGAGGTGCTCGTATTTCGGGAAATAGGCCTCTGCGATTTTTCCCCGAATCTCCAGCCCGATAAAGAACAGGTCGGGATGACGCTCCGCCAGGCCGGCAAGGAACTCCCCTTTGCCGCAGCCAAGGTCCAACCAAATGTCGCCTTGTCCGTGGTCACGGTACCGCCCCAGCCAGCTCTCGGGAGAAACAACGATTCTGCATTGAAAGGGATCGACATGTCTTCGAACGCGTTTGCCCATAGCGCGTTGCCTCGGCTCGAATAGTTTTCTAAAACCGTCAAGCTTGATTCTTTGAAGGCCCTGTGATATCCACTTCGCAACTCCGGACAGACCGGAAACGGTTCAACCCGCAGCCGGGTTCCGATCATAGCAAGGGATACCAAGGGAAGTCAAAGGCCCTCCATTGGAAGCAGCAGGCTTCCTCTGATGTCGGGGGCTCACCGGTCCGGGTCGGGGGAAGGAAGATCAACGACATGAAAGGCTTTCTTGTCAGATGAAACCCTGGAGGTCTTGGTCGTTGATCTTGATCTTGGAATTCTTGTAGGAAAGGGTCAAACTCAACAAATCGGAGGCTTGGTTGTATGCGGCAGCCTTCCTTTCATCCAGGGCGACAAGCGTGACGACGATCCTGTCGAAGGCAGTCTCATTCAAGCGGTGAATGTACTTCATGATGTGCTTGAAATCTTTTATGGAAACATGCAAACTCCCCTCGCTCCCCTCCACGGGATTTTGAAACTCCAACTTGCCTGTCCCTTTCACCGCAGAGCCGAGAAATTGCAGTGAAAACCGTTCGAGCGAGGCAACGGCCTTGTTTTCCCCCCACTTGGTGCGGAAAATCTCCATGTGATTCACCGGGCTCGCCTCGACGGCCGGTTGATCTCTTGCAAACAAGCCGTTCTTGATGGAGACCCGGATATCGGCATTTTTCACGACAGGTTCGCCCCACACATAGATATCGCTCACTCGAAATCCGAAATCCCCGTCTCCCAGCACAAAGCGCGGGTTCTCCTTCCACTCAGTGCCCTTGACGGAAATACGAATCTCCGCCTCCCGAACCGTGAAAAGCTCAATGCCGTTCAGGACCGAGAATGCCTCGTCGAGCTTGAACGTCAAGTCCGCCCCACTCCTTTCCCAAGCCTCGAGCACGCACCCTTTCAAAAGGGTTTTCGAGTCCTTCCCATCCATGTGCACGTTGAAGGGTTTGGTGATGAAATGCTTCTTGGCCGGCTCCAGCACGAAATAGATCTTGTCCGTCAGTTTAAGCGTTGTATGTTTCTCTCGGTCCGTGACGGTCAATCCATGAATGCACCCCTGATCCCGAAGCAGCCCTCCCAGCAGGGAAAAGCTAAGATCCTCGAAAGCCACGGCAAATTTCTTGCTCGATGCTTGGGCGAAGGTGTCTTTCAAGGTTTTCTCAAAGCGGCTGTGGACTTGGTTCTTCCACACAAACAAGGCTGCGGAGCAAAGCAATAGTACAACGCCTGCGATGCAGGCCCCCAGTCTGAAGTGTTTGTTTTCAACAATCGTTTTGACTGAGAAGGCCTTTTGGGAAGACTTTTTTGACAGGGCCTCTTCTTCGCGAAAAATCTCTTCTCTTCTCGTGTTCCCACGAATGAGGACGTAGCCCTTCATTCGCTGTGCCCTGTCATTTACAGGGTCGCCCGTGGCTTTGACAATCGTGAAGGCGACACCGCACTTCTTGCAGGTGGGCGTGGCTCCTTTTTCCGGAATCTTTTCCGGGTTGATCGGATACGTGGCGTAACAGTTCGGGCAAGAAACTTCCATGGCGACAATCCTTCCTGAGCCGGAAGCCGTGATTCTTGCGGTAAAGACGTTTATTGGAGGAAGGCTTCCTTGAGACTTTTTATCTTCTGCTCCCTCAGCCTTTCGGGGGCCATTTTTGCCTTGAGGCTGTCTTCGTCTTCCCCGGTCTTCACGTTCCTTCTTTCCACATCCCCTACTCTGAGGGCTGCGATGAGAGGTTCAAGTTTTGCCTCCCCGTCTCCCAGTCTCTTTTTCAAAACGGCCCTCTCCTCTCTGCGGACCGTTGACTCCGAATCAAGGTCGATTGCAAACCGGCTGCTGCCTTGCCAGTCTTTGGCCAGGACGGAAACCCTGATCTCACAGGGATCACCTCGATTGATCACGTCACAAAGCACGGCAAACTGAACCGTCCTGGAAGAAGACTTTTCCTCTTCACGAACCATTCTCAGGTTTGAGACGATGACGAACTCGTCGCGGTACAACGGGCCGGCATGGACCAGAAGCACGGTCTCTCCTTCTCCTTTCGTGTATTTTGGGAAGGTTTTTTCGAAATCGACATTTTGCAGAGGCACGGAAACGCTTCCGTTCGCCTTTCGCAACACCATCCGGGTTCCCTCGATCGAACCCATCTGGCAGTAGATGGTTTCGCCGTTGGCCATATAGACCACTTTGACGGGATCGAATGCGTCCTCGCCGAAAGCGACCGATGAGACCAACAGGAAAAGCATAACGCTGCAGAGAAGAAAAATCTTTGTACCCACCGCTTTCTTTTTCCTCGGTTCTACCTGAATGAACGCGATTCTCATCTCATAGTGCTTATGCAATGCCCATACCATTTCCAACGGACGGCCTTCCGGCCCGGGATTCCGCCATTTATGTCCTGATTTCATGAGAATAACCCCAAGTTTTCGAAAAGGCACGGTGGGCGTAAAAAAGCGAAATTTGTCACTTCTCTGACTTTTTTGGGTAAAATCAGGAGGGTAGGGAGGAAAACACGGGTTGAGCCTGCTCCGGCGGTCGATCCGTGTCAGCCCGAAAGGGCCATGGTTACAAAGTCCAGGATATCCTTTGCGCTCGAATTTTGTTTGGAGGCGAAAAAACTCGCTCCGCTTTCAAGGGCCGCCTCCCTGTACTCGGGCAGGTCAAACCCCGTGAGGATGATGACCTTGGCTCGCGGGTGAAGGGCCTTGATTCTTTTTGTCAGGACGAGACCGTTTTCTTTGGGCAGCCGAACATCCATGAGGATGAGGTCAGGATGAAAGGCCTCAATTTTCTGCATCGCTTCATTTCCTTCCCTGGCCTCCTCGATGGAGGTGAGAGGGAACCTTCCACGGATAAGTTTCTTCATCATAAGACGAAAATGATCATCGTCTTCAACAAGCATGATCTTTCCCATTTTCTCTTCCACCACAGAATTTGACGACCCCGTGAGCTTATCTGTTCTGTTCCATGGGTTCCACTTTACGGGCTGCGGGAATTCTGGTAAATAGGGTTTTAACCCTATATTGTCACTACAGACCACCTATTCTTTCGTGACCTCAGAAACGGCCTGACTTGACGGAGTTCTAGCGATGGAAAAGCCCTTTTCCGTGGTCATTGCCGAAGACCACACTATCTTGCGGGAAGGCTTGAAGGCTCTTTTCACATCTCAGCCCGAGTTTGATGTGGTCGGTGAGGCGGAGGACGGAATCCAGGCCATCCGCTGCGTTCAGACCCATGCCCCGGACATCATCCTGATGGATTTGTCCATGCCGAAGCTGAACGGGCTCGAAGCGATTAAAGAAATCAAGCGGGTGAACTCCTTCACCAAAATCATCGTATTGACCGTGCACAGCGCGGAAGAGTATGTCCTTTCCACTCTCGAAGCCGGTGCAGACGCCTACGTGCTCAAGGATGCAAACCGGATCGAGCTCTTGATGGCCATGAACCGCGTGCTGGAAGGCAAACGCTACCTCAGTCCGGGCGTCTCGGAGAAAGTGATCGACGGCTATCTTGAAGGGAAAAAAGGCCTAAAGGGGCAGTCGGCTTGGGAGACCCTAACCCAGAGAGAACGGGAAATCCTCAAATTGATTGCCGAAGGCTACAAGAACAAGGAAATTGCGGACACGCTCTGTATCAGTCAAAAGACCGTAGAAAAACACCGCACCAACCTGATGACCAAGCTGAACCTCCACAACGTGGCGGCCCTCACCTCCTTTGCTATAGAAAAGGGCCTTGTGACAAAGGACAGGCTCCTGTGACGGTCTACGGCCCTGCCGGCCAAAGGGCCTGAACCGAGGTGCCGCCCGCCCTGGAAGAGGAAATCTCAAACTTGCCTCCCGACAGTTCCGTGCGTTCTTTCATGCCCGCAAGGCCGAATCCCTTGGTCTCACGGTCCGGTCCGCGGCCGGCCGGAACAAATCCCACGCCCTCGTCCTGGATGACCATTTCGATGCCGCTCCCGGTCTTTACGAGCCTCAAGGTGACACAGTTCGACCGGCTGTGTTTGGCAACGTTGTTGAAAGCTTCCTGCAGGACCCTGAAAATGACGATCTTGAGGTGATCCGGGACATCTCCTTCTTCGAGGCCGATGTCCTTGATGATCCGGATGTGGTCGTACACCTTCTGGAATTCCCTGCAAAACCAGTTGATGGTCGGCAGGATTCCCAGGTCGTCCAGGATCGAAGGCCTGAGGTCCATCAGAATTCTCCGCACGTCCTCGATGGCCTTCTGCGTCATGGTCGTCATGCTTTGCAAATGGGCCACAGCCGCTTCCTGCTGTTTTGTCAGGATCCGGTGCAAGGCGCTTTCCGTACTGAACTTGATCGCGCTCAGGGTCTGCCCGATCCCGTCATGAAGATCCAGGGCAATCCTTTTTCTTTCCCTTTCCTCCGCCGATATGAGTTGGCCTGAAAGATGCCGAAGTTCCGCTTCAGACGCTTTCAAGGCGTTCTCGGCCTGACGTCTCACCGCGATCTCCTTGACAAGCTCGTCATTGATTTTGAGAAGCTGGGTCGTTCGCTGGCGGACCCTCAGGCCCAGTTCATCATGGGATTTCCTCAGGGCCTCCTGAAAGCGCAACCTCTGGACGGCAAACGCATAGTGCACCGCGATCCGCTGAACCGCTTCCAGGTCCTTCTCATGGTAATCCCCCTCTTTGTTGGCAAGGGCAAGCTGGCCGACCGGTTCATTGCCCAGCACAACCGGCACGCAGAGTAAGCGGTGCACAGTCACGGATCCGCCGGGTAGAGGCGTTGAACCCTGTTCCTCACCGGCAAGGCGGTTGACAAAGGTGCCGACCCGGTTCGCTGAGTGATCCCGGATCGAAGCACAGAGCGCTCGGATGTTTTGGCATTGATCCTCCGACAAGCCCGCCGCGGCTTGGAAGGACACGGCCTTGGTCAGCGGGTCTATGGACGATGCATACCCGCATGGGCTTCCGGTAAGGCTTTTTGACTTGTCCAGGATCATCCCTGCAATCTCCCTCATCGTCGAGGATGGAGACACGAGGGTTTTGTAGAGCTCCGCGAGAGCGGCGTTGACTTCAAGCTCCCTCTTGAGGTTGTTTTCCACCCGCTTCCGATCCGTGATGTCCGAAACCGCCGCTATGGCGCCCAGAAACCTCCCGAGTCCGTCTCTCAAAGGATTCGCGACCATGTGTGCATGGAGGCGCCCTCCATCCTTTCGGATAAACTCAAAATCGTTCGGCTGCCCTTTGTCCTCGTCTTGACCCTCCAGTTTCCTTTTGCAGGGCTCCACCCACCGCTCCTCCATGAAAGCAAAGGGGGGTTTTCCCAGGATGTCTCCGGCTTCGCAGCCCAGCATCTCCGCCATGCGAGGATTGACGTAGGTCGTGCAGGCGTCTTGATCAACGGCCCAGATGCCTTCTCTGAGCGTTTCGACCAGAGCGCGGTACTTCTTCTCACCGGCCTTCCATGCTTCCTCGCTCGCCTTAAGGTTCCTGAACAGGAGGCTGTAGGGCTTTGCGAGCCCGGCACGGATGAAGGCCCTGTAGATCAGGTAAAAGGAGGCGATCTTCAGCAGGTGCCCCATGAAGTTGAAAAGCCCGTAGGCATGGACATAGAAGGTGAAGAGCAACTCGGATGCCGTGGTGATCATCAACGATGCCATGACGAGACGGAGAAACTCCCGGTCGAACAGCCGGCGCTTCCTGTAAAGCAGGAAGGCGGAAAAGGCCAGGATGAGGCAAATCGCGTACTCGCTTGTTTTCTTGAACGGGGTCAACCCTTTTCCTTCCACAAAACAGGCAGGGAAGCTTTCCCAGGAGAAAATGGATAAGACCAGGAAAACAAAGACCGTTCCGTAACCCGCAAAGATCCACCTCGCCTTGATCTTCACTTCCATGAGCAGCAGGGAAAAAAGAAAGGAAAGGGCTTCGAGGTAACGGGCAGCAATCCAGAGCTGGGTGCCGGGGTTGGTGTCGGTCCCGGAGAAAACGCCCATGCCTTTGTAGGCGAGCATGTGGAGCGTGTCTACGCACGCCACGGTGAGATAGGCGATTCCCAGGAAAAGGAGATAGCTATTTTGGGAGAATTGCCGGGAGTTCCAAGCGATCATGAAAATGCCGCAGGCGACGACGACGCTGAAGAGCTCGGCCAGGCTGTGAAAGAGAAGGTAGCTGTAAAGGCTCGCGGCATAAAGGCCCAGGGCGACCAAAAGTGCCGAGAGGATGATCGGGACATGGCGGTTCCCCATCGCCAGCACCCCCTTTCCTGATGAGGAAGGAACGGTAAGAGGAAAAAGAACGGGAAATTTGCTTATTATGTTTTTCCCTCCGCCGATTGTCAATTTCCTTCATCCCGGCGGCCGCCCTGCATCCCCGGGTCAAGAAATCTTGAGTTTCCCCGGACTTCATAGTAGAAGGGAATCGATGAAAGTCATCCTGATCCAGCCTCCTGTTCAGGACTTCTACGACACGGCCATTCGCCTTCAGCCTCTTGGGCTTTGCATGCTCAAGGGGGCGGCCGGAAAGCTTCTGCCCCACATCCAGGTCATGGTCAGAGACTATCACCAGGGATGGGGACGCAAAACCATTCCTCTGCCCGCCGAGCTTTCCTACCTCCGTGAGTACTTCAAGCATCCCGACGCAAGTCCCTTCTCCACGTTCTTTCACTACTACCATTGCGGTGCTCCTTTTGAAGGGATTGCAGAGGATGTGGCTCGCGAAAAGCCGGACCTCGTGGGCATCTCCTCCCTCTTTTCTCCCTATCACCGCGAGGCTCTCGCCTGCGCCGCCGAGATAAGAAAGCGCCTCGGAGTCCCTGTGTTGATGGGCGGATCTCACGTTTCCGCCGCGCCTCGTTCGGTGCTCATGGATCCAGAGGTAGACTTCATCATTCGGGGGGAAGGGGAAAAGCCCTTTGTTGAGTTTTTGAAAGCATGGGAGGCCGGAGCGCCTCTGGAGAAGGTGCCGAACCTCGGGTTCAAACGCGACGGAAGACCGGTTCTCAACCCCATGGCGGAAAACTTCCCTGTGGATGACCTTCCCTTCGCCGACTTCTCCGATCTGAGCCCGGAGCGCTACCTGTTTGAAAAAAAGCCTCTCTGCTTCATCACCACGTCAAGAGGCTGCCCCCATCGATGCACTTTCTGCTCCGTTCATCTCACGTTTGGAGAGAAATTCAGGACGCGGACGCCCGAAAGCGTCGTATCCGAGATCAGGCAGCGCTATTCCGAAGGATACCGTGTCTTTGATTTTGAAGACGACAACCTGACCTTCAGGGCCGAGGATTTCAGGGTGATCCTCAATGCCCTGGCGACCGGATTTTCCGGGGCAGATCTCCGCCTCGTTGCCATGAACGGCATTTCGTACCTGAGCCTGGACCGGGAAATCCTGCATCTCATGAAAAAAGCGGGCTTTCGCAGCCTGAACCTTTCTCTGGTGAGCGCGAATGCCCAGGTTCTCTCCAGGCTCAGGCGGCCCCACACGTTGAGCAAGTATCTCGAGGTGGCAGACCAGGCTCACGGGCTCGGCTTCGATGTGGTCTCCTACCAGATCCTGGGGCTCCCTTACGAGGGCCTGGAGGATATGATCCGCACCATGAGCCTCATGGCCTCTCTTCCCGTGCTCATCGGCGCCTCCATCTTTTACCTCACTCCCGGCTGCCCGATCGCAAGCGAGTTTCCGGAAATGACCGAAGGAGATACGTTCAAGGCACGCTCTACGGCCATGGCCGTCGAGACGGAGCGCTTTTGCCGCGACGATCTTTACACCCTCTTCGTGACCGGCCGAATCATCAACTTCCTCAAGGGCCTCTGCTTCGAAAAGGAGGAGGTCACGATGGAAGAGGCCCTGGCTCGGGCACAACACAAGGGGTCCAGGGAGAAAATCGGCGCCGAGCTCCTGGAAAAACTTTTCACCGAGAAATGCCTCTACGCTTCCACCAGGAAGGGCCTCAAACCCCTGCCCCGCTTCCGCACGGGCCTCTTCTTCCGGGTGTTGGAAAAAAAAGCCCGCCTTTGTACAACCCGGGGGCAACGGATCACCCTTTTGTGAAATCCGCCCCGGCAGATTTCATGATTCTCCTTTCAAAAGAATGAACCTTGTGCTATCAGCTTCCTCCATATCCCCATCAAGGAGGCCTTCCCTGCCTATGACGACCGAGCCCAACAAAGTGATCTACTCCATGATCCGGGTGAGCAAGTTCTACGACAAGAAACCCGTTCTCAAGGATATTTCCATTTCTTATTTCTACGGCGCAAAGATCGGCGTCCTGGGCCTCAACGGCTCGGGCAAAAGCACCCTGCTGCGCATCTTTGCCGGGGTGGACAAGGAATTCAACGGACAGACCATCATCTCCCCGGGATACTCGGTCGGGTTCCTGGAGCAGGAACCCCGGCTCGACGACACCAAGACGGTCAAGGAAATCGTGGAAGAGGGAGTGCAGCAGGCGGTTGACCTTCTCAAGGAGTTCAATCGCATCAACGAGAAGTTCGCGGAACCCATGTCGGACGAAGATATGAACAAGCTCATCGAGCACCAGGGCGAGGTTCAGGAAAAAATCGACGCCCTGGACGCCTGGGACCTGGACTCCCGGCTTGAAATGGCTCTCGATACCCTGCGCTGTCCCGCCGGCGACACGCCGGTGAAGATCCTCTCGGGAGGGGAAAGGCGGCGGGTTGCCCTGTGCCGTCTTCTTCTTCAGAAGCCGGACATCCTGCTGCTGGACGAACCCACCAACCACCTCGACGCGGAGTCCGTGGCCTGGATGGAGCAGCATCTCAAGCGCTATCCCGGAACCGTGATCGCCGTCACCCATGACCGCTACTTCCTCGACAACGTGGCGGAGTGGATTTTGGAACTCGACCGGGGAGAAGGAATTCCCTGGAAGGGCAATTACAGCTCCTGGTTGGACCAGAAGCAAACCCGGCTCAGAATGGAGGAGAAGAGCGAAAGCAAGAGGCAAAAGACCCTCCAGCGCGAGCTGGAATGGATCAGGATGACGCCCAAGGGCCGACATGCCAAAGCAAAGGCCCGTATCAGCGCCTACGAGACGCTGGTGTCAAAAGAAGGAGAGAAGCGGGAAAAGGATCTGGAGATCTACATTCCTCCAGGGCCGCGGCTCGGCAACCTGGTTATCGAGGCCGGCGGTCTCACCAAGGCCTATGGCGACCGGATCCTGATCGACGATCTGTCTTTTTCCATTCCTCCGGGCGCCATCGTGGGATGCATCGGCCCGAACGGAGCGGGCAAGACCACGCTCTTCAGGATCATCACGGGGCAGGAGGAACCCACCTCGGGCACCGTGCGAATAGGCGACACCGTGAAATTGGCCTATGTCGATCAGAGCCGCGACGTTCTCAAACCCGACCAGACCATCTGGGAGGCCGTCTCCGAAGGGCAGGACACCATCGAGCTCGGAACCCGCCAGGTGAATTCCCGAGCCTACGTAGCTCGCTTCAACTTCGCCGGAACGGATCAGCAAAAAAAGGTGGGCCTTCTCTCGGGCGGAGAGCGAAACCGCGTTCACCTGGCAAGGATGCTGAAATCAGGAGCGAATGTTCTTCTCCTCGATGAGCCCACCAACGACCTGGATGTCAACACCATGCGCGCCCTTGAGGAGGCCTTGGAAAACTTCGGCGGATGCGCCCTGGTGATCAGCCACGATCGCTGGTTCCTCGACAGGATCGTCACCCACATTCTTGCCTTTGAAGGAGAAAGCGAGGTAGTCTGGTTCGACGGAAACTACACGGAATACGAAGCGGACAAGCGGGCCCGGCTCGGAGAAGCCGCATCCCAGCCCCACCGCATCAAGTACCGGCACCTGACCAGGGCGTAGCGCTCCATCTCATGAGCGGATGCGCCCTTCGGCATCAACCCAGTTTGAAACGAGGAGGAAAGGAAATGATGAAAGTGTGCTTCCATGGTCTCGCATCGTTGATGGCCCTCTTGCTTGTCGGATCGGCATGGGCGCAGTCGCAGGATACGCGCACCATGAAACTGGCCTCCGCCGTACCCATGGACCACCCCTACAATATCGGGGCCCGGAAATTCGCCGACCTGATCAAGGAGAGGACCAACGGCCGCATCGAAATCAAACTCTACCCCAGCAACCAATTGGGCAAAGGCGAGCGGGAGATGACCGAGGGTATCCAGCAGGGCGCGATCGACCTGCTTGTCAGCTCTACCGGGCCTCTGGGCGGATTCAGCCCGTCCATCAACATCCTGGACTTCCCCTTCCTGTTTCGGGATTTCACCCACGTAGACCTGGTGCTGGACGGCCCCATCGGCCGCAAACTCCTCGACGATTTCGAGAAGGCCCAGATCAAGGCCCTGGCCTTCTGGGAAAACGGGTTCCGCCACCTGACCAACAACAGAGAACCGGTGAAGAAGGTCGGGGATGCTAAGGGCCTCAAAATCCGCACCATGGAAAACAAGGTGCATCTGGCCGCCTGGAAAGCCGCAGGTCTGAACCCTACCCCCATGGCCTGGGGGGAGGTCTTCACGGCACTCCAGCAGAAGGTCATTGACGGGCAGGAGAACCCGATTGCCGTCTTTCACAGTTCCAAGCTGTGGGATGCGGCTCAGAAGCATTTTTCTCTCACCGCCCACGTGTATTCTCCGTCCCCGTTTCTCATGAGCAAAATGATCTTTGAGGCTTTGCCCAAGGAGGACCAAACGCTGTTCCTGAAAACGGCACTGGAAGTCGGCAAGTTCCAGCGCAAGGTCAACCGCGACGCCGAAGAGACGAAACTGCGGGAAATGGTTTCCAGGGGCGTTCAGGTGGTTCGTGACGTGGACCGTGAGAGCTTCAAGCGGGCCATGTCCTCCGTCTACGACCAATTCAGCAGCCAGTTTCCTAAGGCCGAAATCGAGGCGATCATGAACGCGAAGTAATCAACGGGCGGTCGCTCTCGTTTGATTCCCCGGGAGCCGCGTCATGCAGGCATTGAAAACATTCAACGAATTCCTGGTCAGACTGGGAAGCTGGGGGACGATCCTTTTCATGACCGTCATGGCCGTTGTCATTCCGTACGAAGTCATCGGCCGTTACCTGTTTCAGAATATGACGATCTGGTCGGGCGAGGTGTCCACCTATTCTCTTGCCTGGGCTTCGATGCTCGGCGGCGCCGTGGGGTTGAAAAAGGGATACCAAATCCGCATGACCTTCGTGGTGGAATCTGTGCCGCCTGCCCTTGCCAGGACCCTGAAAGGGGTGAGTTACCTTTGCTCCCTGATCTTTTTCGGCGTCATGTTCTGGTATGGCCTCTATCAGTCCGTTTATAACGCCAAACAGACCTCTCCTGCTATCGGACTCGTTATGAGCGTTCCATACGCCGCGCTGCCGGTCGGCTTCTTTATCATGTTCTTTGTGACCCTTGAGGAATTCCTGAGGTTCCTCGGCCTGGGCGTCGGGAAGGAAGACCGATGATCGTATTTCTCACCGCCTTCCTCGGACTCTTGTGCCTCTCCGCCCCCATCATCGTGGTTCTGGGCGGCTGTGCCCTGGCCTACGCCTTGATCAGCGGCAATATGCCCATCACCACGCTGATTCAGACCAGTTTCGGCGGACTCGCGACCTTCCCCCTGCTTGCTGTACCGCTCTTTGTGCTCGCCGGAAATCTTATGAATGAAGGGGGCATTACGCGAGACCTGGTCAACTTCGCCAGGCTGCTCATGGGGCATATCCGAGGCGGGCTGGGGCATGCCACCATCCTTGCCTGCGCTATTTTTTCGGCGATCTCCGGCTCCGCAGTAGCCACCGCTGTGGCCATCGGTGTCGTCATGATCCCGGCCATGAAAAGAGCGGGTTACGATGAGGAGGTGGCCGCGGCTATCACCGGCACAGGCGCCTGCTTGGGCCCCGTCATTCCCCCCAGCATTCCGTTCATTATTTATGGGGTGACGGCAAACGTATCCATCAGCGCCCTCTTCATCGCAGGCGTGATCCCGGGAATCATGCTGGCCTCCGCCCTGATCGTCTACATGTACTTCGTTGCCACCAAACACGACTATCCCAGGGACCCGAAAAGCTCATGGAAACAAATCGCGATCGCCGCATGCAAGGCCCTGCCGGCCCTTTTCATGCCGGTTTTGATCATCGGCGGAATTCTGAGCGGCATGTTCACGCCCACCGAGGCCTCCGGCATCACCGTCGTGTATGCGGCCATCGCAGGAGCGTTGTTCTATCGAAAACTCAATTTCAAAAATCTTCCCAAAGTCCTGCTGACCTCCGGCATGGAATCGGGCATGGTCATGATGCTGATTGCCATGTCCGAGCCGTTTGCATGGATCGTGGCGGTGGACCAGATCCCCCAGCTCTTCATGGAGTGGATATCGGCCCTGACCTCGTCTGCCTGGTTTTTCCTCCTCCTTGTGAACATCTTGCTGCTTCTCATCGGAATCCCCTTGGAAACCGCGCCGGCCCTTGTCATCGTGACCCCGGTCCTGGCCCCCATTGCCGTCAGCATGGGAATCGACCCGGCACACATGGGGCTTGTGGTGTGTCTGAACCTGGTGCTGGGCCTGATCACGCCTCCGGTAGGCGCGGTGCTCTTCGCGATCTGCGGCATTGGAAACCTGTCCCTAGAGCGCCTAAGCAAAGCCGTCTGGCCTCCTTTTTGCGTATCCCTGCTCGTGTTGGCCATCGTGACCTATGTGCCTTGTCTGAGCACGTTCTTGCCCAAGGCCCTATTGGGTCCCTGAGACCCACATTTTTCAAACCAAGGATCGACCGTGTTGCATGTAACGCGCCATATCATCATTGATGAGCGGGAGATTCAAGAAGAGTTTGTTCGCTCTTCAGGCCCGGGAGGGCAAAATGTCAACAAGGTTGCGACGGCTGTCAAACTGCGTTTTGACGTGGCCAATTCCCCTTCCCTTCCGGAGGACGTGAAGGGCCGGTTGATGCGCCTGGCGGGCAAACGGATCAATAAGGAAGGCATTTTGGTCATTGACGCCCGCCGGTTTCGCACCCAGGAGCAGAATCGCCGGGATGCGATGGAGCGGTTCGCAGACCTCCTGCGCCGGGCCGCCAGCAAACCCAAGAAAAGGATCAAGACTAAGCCGACTGCGGCATCCCGAAAGAGGCGCCTCGAAGAAAAAGTGAAGAGGGGTCAAACCAAGCAGACCCGGCGGAAGATTCACGGCCGCGAAGAGTGAGTGGCATAGGGAGTATGCAGTAAGCAGTAGGCAGCAAAAGAAGGGCTGCATACTGCTTACTCCTTACTGCTTACTGTTTCTAAAGCACTTTCGTGATCTTCAGCCGGCCGGATTGTTGTGAGGCGGCGGTTTCGATCGCCTGCTCCGATCCGAGCACTTTGACCAGGCCGTCCGGCATGACCCCCTCAAGGATCAGCCCGAAGGATCTGAAATCGGCGACGGAGGCCTCAAGGACCTCTTCCCGCATTTTCTGGCGGTCCTCATCCGTCTCCCCTGACAAATACCGAATCAGAGAGAGGTACCCTTTTGCATCCGGAAGATGATACTGATCGATGTCGCCGATCGTTCCGATGACGGCCTTGGTCAATTCATCCTCGCTCAGATCGATCGTCTTCAGAAAACGGGCTGAGTGGTCAAACACGTCCAGAGTCTTTCCCAGATTGGGATCGCGGTATGAAACGAAAGTGAGAATCCCCGAAAGCCGGTCAAAGGTGCTGAAGGCCCCGTAAGCACCTCCCTGAACGCGCACCTTCTCCCACAACCAGGCATTGCGCAGGTATCGGCTGATGACATGGGCCGACCCATGGAACCGATATCCCGCCCTGTAAAGATTCACACCCTTTCCCACATAATTTACCTGTGCGGGAATGGTCATGCCTTCGTGTTCCGCCCTAGAGCCGGGAGTCCAATTTTGTCTGTTTGCAGGCAAAGCCGGCAGAGCGTTGAGAAGCTCCTCCACCTGCGCTTTGAAGCGAACCCAGGCCCCCTGATCCAGGGTGACGTTGACGATCATCGTGCTTCGATTGATCAGGATGCGCCGCATCTCCTCCAGATCGGCGAGCACGGAGGGCCAGCGCTCATCAACCGCTTCGGCCAGGTCCCTGAGAAAAAAAAGATGGCTGATCCCTCCCATTTGCTCCGCGGCCCAGTCCGCCTCGCTGAAATGGGCACGAAGGCGCAGGCCGACGAACTGGTGGCCCGAGGGGACCAGCATCTCCTCCTGCCTGGCCTTGGCTTCGAGCACCATCTGCCGAAACCGCTCCCGGTTATCGAGTCGAAGCTTCAGGAGCACATCCCTCAAAATGTCCACGAGGCTCTCCGCTCGTGTCATCATGGCCTTGCCCCGAAGGAAAAGCCATGCCGTCGACGTCTCGGTGTCTTTCACCACGGCCGTGTGAAAGATCGGCCGGATGCCGCCGGTCTTTCTGCTGATTCGCTGGGTCAGGCTGACATAATCTTCATCCTCGGTTCCCATCTCGAGAAAAGCCCGGCCGAAAAGGGGCAGGTAGGGGATGTATTGCTGCGGCAGGGTGTGCATGTCGAAGCCCACGTCCAGATAGGCGATACCGCCGGTGAACAGATCATGATAGATGATCTCGGAACCTCTCTCCACGGACACCGCCAGGGGAATCCTCTTGTTCACCCGGCTCAGATCCTGAAGTTTCAGGCTCGGAATGGTTGCGAGAGCTTCAGGCGGATCCGGGGTCTCCTGCCTTTTCTTTAAGGTGACCGTGTTGGCTTTGACCTCGTCCAACGCCACAGAACTCATGGAGGCTTTCGCCCGATCCAGTTGATCCCTTTCCGCCTTGTCGAGTTTTCTGGAGAGTTCAGGATCCGGCTTGAGGATCAGAAGGGTTCGATGGACATTGCGAACCAGATATCGCTCGATCATTTCCTCAAAGAAATGCTTCCGTGCCGATATCCGGCTTTTCAGAGCCTTGAGGGGCCCTTCGAAAGCGATAAGCGATAGAGGATCCTCCCCGTACAACCACGTGGTCAGCGCCCGCAACATGAGGACTAAGCCTCGAGGATAGCTTCCGGTGTTGTTCTCCCTCAGGACGAACTCCGTGGTGTTGACCGCCGCCTCGACCGTGTGGGGATGGATGCCTTCCTTCAGGAGGCGTCTCAGGACGTCGGAAATCAGGTCCTGAACGTTTTCAGCGTTCGCAGGGTCTATGCCTTTCAGGCCGGTGGACAAATACATCTGCCTCAAGTCGCTTCCGAGACCTTCTCCGGCAAGGTCCTCTCCGTAGCCGGAGTCGATAAGGGCTTTGCGCAGGGGAGAACCCGGCATGCCCAGCAGAATATACTCGAGCATGTGGAAAGCCAAATTCAGTTCAACCCGGGAGGTTTCGTCGAGCAGCCAGTTTGCCGTGACCATCCCCCTGGGCGCACGGGCCTCGGCTCCTCCTGATGCAAAAGCTTTCACGATGGTCCTGGGTTCGCTCAGAGGCTTTTGCAGGGGAACCGAGGAATCCACCTCCTTGGCTTCGAAATCTTTCAGATACTCCTGTGCCAGACGCAAGCGCTCCTGAGGATCGTCATCCCCGTAAAAGTAGATCCGTGCGTTGGAAGGATGGTAGAACGTGTGGTGAAAATTCCTGAATTGCTCGAAGGTCAGGCTCGGGATCTGAAGAGGGTCTCCGCCCGAATCGAAGCCATAAGGCGTGTCGGGAAACAGGGACTGCTGGGAGTACTCGGCAAGGAGATTGTCCGGAGATGAGTGGGCCCCCTTCATTTCGTTGAAAACAACGCCTTTGTATTGAAGAGGGTCCCCCGCCTTTTCCAGCTCGAAGTGCCAGCCCTCCTGTTGAAAGATATGCGGGGTGAGCCGGGGATAAAACACGGCATCGAGATACACATCGATGAGGTTGTAAAAATCCTGAACGTTCTGGCTGGCTACCGGGTAGCACGTCTTGTCAGGATAGGTCATGGCGTTCAGGAAGGTCTTGAGAGAACCCTTGAGAAGCTCCACGAAAGGTTCCCTGACAGGGTATTTACGGGAGCCGCAGAGAACGGAATGCTCCAGGATGTGGGCCACGCCCGTGGAATCCCGAGGAGGCGTTCGAAAGGTGATCCCAAAAACCTTGTTCTCATCGTCATTGACAAGAGACAGGAGTTCGGCTCCTGTCCGGGCATGCTGAAAAAGCTCAGCGTTGGTTCGAAGCTCGGGAATCTCCCTTTGTCCAAGCTTCGTGAAGCCGTGGGTGTCGGACATTGGAGCAAAATCCTTTCCTGCGTCGCCCGCAACCGATCCGTTCCGAACCTGACCCCTGAACCGCTCAACCCTGGGTCATGAAAGAAAGTAGGTATGGGTGGGACAAAGCAAATGAGGCCGTGAACTCGTGCAACGAATGGTCGCACAACGGCTGCGATTCAGCCTTTTCAGCTTGTAGGAGTCGAAAAAGCGAATCTGCTTCTCTGAGATGGACTCCACGATCGACCAGTGATCCCACAAGGGACCGCCAAGCCCGATGAGGACGGCCCTCGGCCCGCCGCCGTTCAGAAAACCCATCATCTCCGCCCAGAACGAATCGAGCGGGGTGTCCGGGTACTGCTTGAAGGGCATTGCCCTGCTGGTGATCCGGTCTCCCACCACATCGCCCAGAATGCCGCCGATCGTTTTCAATCCGATTCCCTCGGTAAGAATCTTACCCAGGTCGTTCGTTCTCTCGAGATAGAGAATGATCTCCTTGAACAGATCCCTTGCGTCGTCCTCTCCGATCCCCGATACGATTCGTGTGGCATTGACAATACTGTAAACGGCGCACAGGCCGTCAAGTGCACCTTGTTCATAGGGTTTCATGGCAACATCCTTCTTGGTCGTCATTGTAAAACGGCGGGTGTTACAGCCCCCGGGGACGGAGAGCAGGATGGCGATGAGCGGCCAGATTGACCATCTTACTCAGCATCGCTCCGTATGAATATCCTGCCACCTCCGCAGCACAGGCCATGCTGGTATCTGAACTGATGTCCGGATTGGGATTGACATCCAGGACATAAAAGACCCCCTCGCGGAGCCGGATATCCAACCGCGCGTAATCCCTGCAGCCCATGACGCGGTACGCCGCTTGCGCCACCCGCTCCAGAGTTTCAAATTCTTCCTCGGTCAGCGATGCCGGAAGGCTCAACCTGATCTGATCATAGTGCCGCGATCCCGGTTTGAACTTGGAATCAAAGGTGCAAAGCCGATCCTGCACATCTTTGAAAGCCGAGAAATCCATTTCGGCCGGAGGCAGCATCTCGACCGAGCTGTTTCCCCACAGGGACACATGGAATTCACGACCGTCGATAAAATCTTCCACCAGCGCAGGTTGCCGGAACTTATCGAGGACGTAGGCGATACGGGCCCGGAGTTTTTCAGGCTCCAGGACGACCGAATCACTGGTCACGCCGGAACTCGCGTGCTCTCGAGCCGGTTTCACGATGGCGGGGAAAGTGCGCCAGCCGTCGGCTTCGAGATGATGATAAAGGCGCCATGAGGGCGTCGGAACTCCCGAACTCTTCAGGACGCGCTTCACCTCGCCCTTGTCCCAGCTCATGGCCAGGACCTCCGGCGCAGATCCGGTGTAAACGAAATCGAGCGCTTCCAGCGACTGCGCCACCAGCGCCTCGCTACACGGAACCCCCGGAAACCCTTCACACCAGTTTAAAACAATGTGCTCATCGGGGTGATAGTCTTTGAGGCGCGAAGCCAGGTCGGAATCAAGAACAGGCACATTGGTCACGGGATGCCCTTCGCCGCGAATGGCCCCTTCGAGGTCCCTGATCCCTTCCAGAGCCGTTTCCAAATCAGAAGGCTCCCACCCATGGTCAAGGTTGTGAAGCAACAAAACGGAAAGGTCGGTTCGCCTCTGGTCTCCCATGTCGGACTCGTTCTATCCTGCTCCCTCGATCACGTTTCGCTTGCACATGGTGAAGGTAACCCTGACTTCCAGCCGCCTGCTCTGCTTGGGCATCGGTCCCCAAGGTCAAAAGACCCTTAAGTTTAGAAGCATTATGAACGATGGGAAGGAAAAGATCAACCCCGGAGAAGTGCTTTTTTCTCCTCCCCTGCTATTTTTTTTCGACGGCCCCGCGGCCCGGCATGGCGGGAAGATACTCCAGGTAGAAGCGGTAAAACGCCGCCAGGACAAGAGCGTGGGTGATCTCTCCCTCACGGATCAGTCGCGGGACTTCCTGAAGCGATCTTACCTCTACCTCGATATCCTCTTTTTCGTCCTGCTCCTGCATTTTAGCCCTGACCACGTCCTTGGCCAAATAGGTGTAACAGCGGTTTGTCAAGAAAGCAGGATTCGGGTTCACACTGCCCAGGAGGATCATCTCCCCTGCCCTGAAGCCCGTTTCCTCGAGAAGCTCACGCTGCGCCGCATCCTCGGGGGTATCTTCCGGCTCAACGATTCCGCCCGGGATTTCAAGGGTCACCTCTCTTGTGCCGTGTCGATACTGGCGGATAAGGACCACCTCGCCCCGGGACGTGATCGGTATCACGTTGACCCAGTCCGTGGACTCGAGGACATAGAAGTCGTGAGCCTGACGGGTGCGAGGTGAGAGGGCCCGATCAATCCGAAAATTGAAAATTCGAAAGGACTCGTTGACCCGGCTGGAAAGCACTTTCCAAGGTTTGGGGGGCATGGGCTTTTTTCTCTGGCTTCAGGATGGGGGCAATATAGGCAAAAGGGTTTCAAAGCTCAAGCCTAAAAAAGATCATAACCACGAAGACACGAAAGGATCAAAACACGAAAAGAGAAATTGGAGCTTTTGATGCCATTTTTTATTTCGTGCTTTCGTGATTTCTTTCTTCTTTGCGGTCTTTGCGTTCTCTGCGGTGAATCTTCAGGAGAACTCGAAGAACCGCCGCATGGCTTCGAGGTCGTGCGTCAGCGGCACGTCCGGGAGGCTTTGGAGAAAGAATGGACCATACCGGCTCCTGATGATTCTCACATCCAGGACGCAGAGAACACCCTGGTCCGAGCTCTTCCTGATCAGCCTTCCCAGCCCCTGCTTGAGGGCAATGATGGCGGCGGGGAGCTGGTATTCCATGAAGGGGTTCCCTCCCCGGCTTCGGATGAGGTCGATGCGCGCGGCAACCAGAGGATCCCCGGGAGAGTCAAAGGGAAGCTTGTCCACGATGAGGCAGCTCAGGGCTTCTCCCGGCACATCCACGCCCTGCCAGAAGGATCCGGTGGCAAGCAGCACCGAATGGGTGTCCTTCTTGAATGCTTCGAGGAGAACGCTCCTGGGCGCCTCGCCCTGTTTGAAAAGAGTGTAAGGCATCCTTCCCTCCAGGAAAGAATGCACCGCGTTCAGGTTGTGGTAGCTGGTAAAAAGCACCAGTGCCCGTCCGGAGCTGATCCGCAGGATTTCTTCGATTCTCTGTGCCAGTCGCTGCCCGAATAGAGGGTCCTGGGGGAGGGGAAGGTCCCTGGGCACATACAGGAGCGCCTGTTCTTTAAAACGGAAATGGGAGGGATAGATCCCCTCCAGGACATCCTCCCCGAGCCCGAGCCTTGACCGAAAGTAGTCAAAGTGGCCTCCCGTCGAAAGCGTCGCCGAGGTGAACACCAGAGTCTTCACTTTGTCATAGAGAGACTCCCTCATGCTCCCCGAGATATCGAGGGGGGAGGCATGGATCACCAGGGTCTTCTTTCGTTTTTCATACCATTTCAGCCAGCCCGGATCACGGGAGGAAAGGATGCCGTCCAGTTTTTCATGCAAATCACCGGCCCTGGCTGCGAGGGACTGGCCTCCGGCTGTCTCCGACGTGCTGAAACCGGATTTCTCATGAACGAATCCGAGCGCTCTCCTGATCTCGTGGCAAACACCTTGCTCAAGGGCTTTCAGGGTTTCTTCGGCGAACCGTCCTCGATCTTCTCCTTCCCGGAAAAGGTCCCAGAGACGTTCCGCACCGGACTTGATCACATCCAACCGCTTCCGCACTTCCTTTTTATCTTCTTCCCGGAGACGATCCAGTTCTCTCTCCGCGTCGGTCGCAAGCTCCAGGAGTTGATGGGTGCTCAGGCTCTTGCCGAAATAGGTGGTGGCGATCTCTTCGAGCCCGTGGGCTTCGTCGAAAACCGCCACCTGGAACCGAGGAATGATTTCTCCAAAACCCCCTTGCTTCACCATGAGATCGGCAAAAAACAGATGGTGGTTCACAATCACGATCTGCGCTTGAGCGGCGCCCTGCCGCAAATGATTCAGGTAGCATTCGTCCCAGTGGGGGCACTCGGCTCCCAGACACTGCTCTGAGGAAGAGGAGACCCCATCGCGAAGGGGATCATCTTCCCTCATCCAGGCCAGTTCGGAAAAGTCCGCAAACTCCGTGTCCGCCAGCCATCGATCCATTCTCTTTTTCGCGTCCCCGTGTTCCATCCTGGGCCGCGAAAAATACTGATGATAGCGGTACAGACACAGGTAGTTCTTCCTCCCTTTCATCATCATGGCATCCACGTCTTTTCCCATGGCCCTGGAAAGAAGCGGGATGTCTTTAAGGATGATCTGCTCCTGAAGATTCTTTGTCCCCGTGGATATGACGGTCTTTTTCCCGGACAGGACAAGGGGAACGAGATAACCGAGGGTTTTGCCCGTGCCTGTGCCCGCCTCGATGATGACTCTGCGCTTTTCCTGGAGGGCCTGGTGGATGAGCCCGGCCATCTCCATTTGGGAGGGACGGCATTCGAAGTGCTCGATCAGGGCGGCAAGCGAACTGTGTTGCCCCAGGATCTTCTCGATGGGGTCTGAAAAGGCCATGGGGGAGACTATAGATTCAGCCTCTTACGCAGTCAACGGGGAAAAGGGCATGAAGACTCTATTGATGATTCATGGAAAGTGTGAGAGAATAATCGCCATGGTTAAGGCTTTTTCCTCAGCCCTGCTTGCCTTGATGACGCTTCTCTCCGTCGGCTTACCCCAGGGCTTTGCCGAGCGGTCCTTCACAAGCATTTCAGAGCGATACGCACCGGCGGTGGTGAAAATCACCACACTGGACCAAGCTGGCCGGACGGTCGGCTCGGGAAGCGGCTTTTTCGTGAACAGCCGGGGCGACGTGGCCACAAACTTCCATGTTCTGGAAAAGGCATCAAAGGCACTCATCCAGACCGCCGGGGGAGGCAAAGGGGAAGTCCTTGGAATCACCCATGCGGACCCCGGAGTAGACCTGCTCATTGCCGGGACGGCTTTTCGAAACACTCCGGCTGTTCTGCTCGGTGATTCAGACACGGTGGTTGAAGGGGAAAGCGTCCTTGTCCTGGGAAACTCCCCTGGATGGGAAGGAACCTTTTCAACCGGGGTTGTAACCACCATCCGAAAGGCAGGCGATTTGACCCTGCTCCAGCTAAGCGCCCGCATCCTGCCAGGAGGCAGCGGCGGCCCGGTCTTCAACACGACGGGCGAAGTGATCGGCATTGCCACGGCCTTCTCGGACTTTGCTCATTTTGCCATGCCCGCCAACTATCTCAGAACCTTGAAGGCTGAGCGGTCCTCTGTCGAAGCCTTGAGAGGATCCTCGGTGAAGCTCGAAGCCTCGGTCGTCAACAGCACGCTCCTTGAGGTGCTGGTCAGGCAAAACCCCGGTGATCCGGTCTCAAAAAGCACATCGGCATCCCCGGCCGACGGTCGTCGTCCCCTGACCGTGTACTTCAAGAGCGGCAAAAAGGTGCTCTGCGATTGGGTATGGAAAGAAGGTGAAACAGTGTTTCTTGTCGTCCACGGCAAAGACTTCGCAGTGGGGTATGACCTCAATCTGATCGACGCGAAACGGTCCCTCCTGTGATGAAATTCTTCGGCCCTACCAGAAAAGCCGCTTTCCTTTCCCGACCGAACCGTTTCACCCTGTTCTGCGAGTTGGAAGGAAAAAAGGTGAAGGCCTTCCTGCCCAACCCGGGCCGCTTGCAGGAATTGCTCTTGCCCGGCGTTGCCGTGTTCCTGGAAAAAAGCTCGGTCCCCGGGCGAACCCTTGACTACACGGCGGTGGCCGTGGAGCGGGAGGGGCACAGAGTCGTTCTTCACACGCACAGAACCAATGATGTGGCCCGCTGCCTGATCGAGACAAAAGCCATTCCCCTTCTCCGGGAATTCGATGTGCTTCGATCCGAAGTTACGAAAGGCAACAGCCGATTCGATTTTCTCCTGAGCAACGGAAAGCAGGAACTCCTTCTCGAAGTGAAGTCCTGCACCCTTTTCAGCCCGAGGGCGGCCATGTTTCCTGATGCGGTCACGGCAAGAGGCAAGAAACACCTGGAGGAGCTTGCCCGGCTGTCCTCCAGCCGCACCCGTTCAGCCGTCCTCTTCGTGATTCACTGGCCCAAGGCAGAGGTCTTCATGCCCGATTTTCACACGGACCTGGAATTTGCCAGGACACTCCTCAGGGTCAGGGACCGGGTCACCGTCATCCCTGCAGCGGTGAGTTGGAGGGACGACCTTTCCATCCATCCTCCGGAGACAAAGGTGGTGGATCTCCTGTGGGAAGCGGTGGAACAGGAAGCCCATGACCGGGGGACCTACCTCGTCATCTTCAGGCTCCCGAAGAAAAAGATCATCCGGATCGGAAGTTTGGGGGACCTCTCTCTGGCCGGCGGATATTACACGTATGTGGGGTCTGCAAGACGAGGCCTTTCGGCGCGCATGGAGAGACACAGGCGGCTCAGGAAAAAAGCCTTCTGGCACATCGACGATCTCAGGGCTCAGGCTGATTTTCACGCAGCGCTTCCGGTGCGGTCCGCGGATGACCTGGAATGCGAGATGGCTTCGGCGATGAGCAACCTCTCAGAGGGCTCGGTTCCGGGTTTCGGGTGTTCCGACTGCGCCTGCCCTTCCCATCTCTTCTGGACCCGGGAGGACCCTCTCCACTCCCTGCGGTTCCACGCATTTCTTCAGTACTACCGCATGGAGCGCCTGGTTTATAAATACCGTCTTCTCCGGAAACCCTGACCCCTTCCCAAGTGAAACAGACGTGCCTTTTGTTCCAGCCCGTCATTGCGAGCGCGAAAGGCGTGGCAATCTCATGGCAATCTTACCTGTGGATTCTGTACTGACGAGGGTCTGGGTCCAGTTTCTCGCGCCCGATTTGCAATTGACTCTCTCGCTCAATACTTCTATTATTCATATGCCAACCCTTCATTCTTTCTGAAGAAAACGGCGCTGACGGACCAGTAGTCATTGACCGGAAAGTCCTCCTCGGTCCTCCACTCGAGGACGTCGCCCTTCAGAATCCGGTCTACCAGAGGGACCTCCAGTCCGGAGAGGACGACGCCCGGCCTGAACCGGCCCTCCTTGAACACCGGGTAATAGGGAAGCCCAACGCTCACCTCGACGCCCAGCCTCTTGAGAGCGCCGGGGAGCGAACCGGCCACATCGGCGAGCCCCCCTGTCTTGGCAAAGGGCACTACCTCGGATGAAAGAAACAGGACCTTTAAATCATCACTGATTGTTTCGGCATCCCTGTAGCGGTCATTTTCACTTGTCTCAGGCTTGCGGAGGCTTACACCGTAAAGGCTCAGGGCTCACGGAAAGGCAAACCGGAAAAGATATCTTTCCCTGCGCCGTGCGTCTTGTACCTTGCGCCTTTTCTTCTTCATCTCTCCTTCTAATCGCCCGTCGTAAAAGTGAATGTATAAGTTTCCAGTGGATTTCGGGATAAATCTTTAAAACCTGGTGCATGATCCGGCGGGTTTAAAATGACCAATATGACTGAATTAGCCGGTAGCAGAGTCCCTGCGTCGATCCTTGAAAAATTGTATTGAGTCCCATTGTCCGACCAGAAATGATCCTCACTGCCATCGACAGGCCAACCTCCACTTGTGTTGACCGAGTAACCGGTTCCCATCGGTTCGCTAAAAGTAACGGTAATCCATTCGAGGTTCCTGCCGACCCCTGTTTCTCCATTTGCAGGCGATGTGGACACGACCGTCGGTTTGATTGTTTCGCATGCAGGTTCACTCACCCTATCCGCGCGCCAGGTTCCTCCGCCGCCCTCATTATCTGTCCAGGTTCCTTCCATTTGGGAACCGGAAATCGTACCTGTGAGTGATACGGTATTCCCATTTAATTCAGACCACGACAAAGCGATATTTCCGTTAGTGACACTGCCCGTTATCGTTTCCAAGTCGCTGCATGACCACGAACCGGCAATGGTATTGCCGAATTGGGTCAGTGCGAAATAATCGGGGCCTTCCTCGGCGCCTCCCGATTCCGTATGATATGCCGCCCAGTAACCGCTGACCCCAGTTAGCGTTGAACCCCGCAAAACATAGATATTCCCGTCGCTATCCTGCACTTTTACGATGCCGATATTTTTTGCCAGCCAAAAAATGGTTGTGCCTGTTCCCGAACCGTCCCAACTGTCGGACCATTCACCAACAATGGTCATTTTATATGCCTCCAAGGGTCCGATCCCGGTCGCTATTTCTTCAGGACCTGAAACGGTTATGGAGAATGCTTCGCTTCCCAGCCCATGGTAGTTGGAATTGTTATCATATTCTTTGCGTTGAGAATAAAAGCTATAGGTTCTATAGAGTTCCAAAGTCGATGGGTAGGTTATTGGGTCGTCATAGGTACAAAAACCTCCCGAGGCCCAAATGCCGCCAAGCTGAATCAGGTTGTCGGAATTCCCATATTGATAAAAAGTTGATTGGGACGATTGAGTTGACCCTTTGGTTTGTTTAAAAACATTTCCCGTCAAATAGGGTGAAAAGGTGGTAAGGGTAGTCGTCATCTGACCGTCGTTATCATAGTCCCACGAGTCGCCATCGTTAAGCGGAAAGTAGTCTATCATTCGCAGCCCGGCCTGGCGTGTCTCTGAAATGACCTGTAGAATATAAATCACTTCCGCCATGCCGACCTTACCGTCGCCATTGACATCTGCGCCCGAGGTCGCATAGTCGGAGCGCATTCCTGCCGTGTCCTTTCCCGATATCACCTGCAGCGACAGAATCGCATCTTCCAGCCCTACAGAGCCATTTCCATCCACATCCCCCGGTAAAGCGGGTTCATCGGCCTTTGTTATGGTAAACAAGCCCTGGGTGGTTGCTTTGGACACATCGTTCAACGGTTCGATCTTGAGCATGCAGTTCACCGACCCCGAGCCGGTGACGGTCCAATCATATTTTCCGTCGTTTTCTGTGCCGGCCGCAATCGTTTCAAACGTCTTTCCGCCATCCCGCGAGAGCTTAATGTCTACATTTCCGGTGATGCCTTGTGGGTCCCAGGCGATAGGCATCGTATCCCCCAACGACCAGAAGGATGCCTGCGCAGGCGCCGAAATAGACAAACCATCCAATGCCCTGGACTGTCCCGAACGAACGGCGCGCGTGTAGTGACTACCCGACTTATAGTCGGCTAGGTCGTAGAAAATGTACGCGTAGTTTGTGTCGCCGTAGTTCGTATCGCCGGAGTAGCTAGTAGACGACCAATCCTCGGAGTCTAAAATGCCCGGGAAATAGGTGTCTATAATAGATGGATCATCTCGAGTCGGGTCAACAAGCGAAGCCAACTCCTTGATGGTAGGCAGGCGCCAGTCGCTGTGCCCGCCAAGTGAAAGATCTTCGCAATAGGCAAGCGCAGACTGCCAGTCTAGCATTCCGGAAGCCGTGTTCCGTTCCCACATGAGGCCTGTGGAAGTGTCGGTTACCGTGCCATCCCCGTTAATGGCCAAATGATCCAATGACCGAGCCTGTCCCGCACGAGCGGCACGCACGTGATGACTTCCTGACTTATAGTCGACGTCCAACATGCCGACAGCGAAGAGAGCGACCCACGCAAGGTCCGAAAAGGAGCTGTCGGTAGTAGACCACCAACCGAAGGTCGGCGACGGCTCCCCCGGATTGGGGAAATAATTCGTATTTACTGATGGACCGTTTCGCCCATAATCGAAAATGCTCCAATACTCTTCCCAAGTGGGCATTCGCCAATCGGAATATCCCCCGAAGTTGGCGGCATTCAGGGCGTTGATAAAATCCTCGGTGTCCGTACCGTCTCCCGGCGTGCCGGCATCTCCGCCGTTGGTGGCGGGGTTGCTGTCGTACCAGGTGTAGGTGTTGTCCTTGTCGTGAATACCTCCGTCATCGGTCTTGACCTCCCAAATGAGTCCGGTAATCATGTCATAGACCATGGCCCAGCACGCGGCGCTGTCGGCCAGGTAGTTGCCTGCCGCATCCATCTTCACGTATGCCGGCGGGTTGACGAGGTAGCTGCCGTCCTGACCGTAGAAAGCCTCTCCGGGCTGCGGGCAGAGAATCTCCCCGGTGTTGTCGTAACACTTGGTTTGGCCGGTGTCGGGTATCCGGCCGGTGACCGGTGGAAATACCAGATGTGAGTTTGCATCCTGCGGGTCGGTCCCGTCCTGGTATTCCCGGGCATTGACGAATTTGTCGCTGTCGGCATCGAGCAAAGCGTCATCGAGGTTGGGATTGAGCCCGTTGGCAACTTCCCAATCGTCCGGCATGCCGTCTGAATCGCTATCTTTATTGGCCGGGTTGGTGCCCTTCTGATACTCCTGCAGGTCGGTCAGCCCATCCCCATCAGTGTCGGCGGTGCCGTCATGGCTGAGATCGCCGAAGCGGCTTTCCTCCCAACCGTCCAACATGCCGTCAAAATCCGCGTCCGCATAGTTGCCCGCATACGGACTCATACCGTTTATCCCGAAATCCGCCTCAGCTCCGGTGTCAACATTCAGCGTATTCAGACGGTAACCATTGCCCTGATCCACCCACAACACCGTCGAATTATCCAACCACTCCATCTGGTGCGCGTTCCAGCTCGAAAAAGTCTTCACTTCTACCGCATTGTATGGTGACGGATAATGGCCCACGTAAAGATGCGTGTGACCATAATTGTACGCAAAGCGCTCTCCGCCGGGGGACCAACACGTCCCAAAAGTAGCAGAACTCTCCGATGGTCCTCCGCTGGTAACCTCCTCCTCGCTTCCGCCAGCCATATCGGTTATCCGAACGTTCTGGCTGTAACTCTGGCTATCCCGACGCTGGCTGAAAACAATCCGGTCTCCCATCGCCCCCCGTATTCGCAGTTGATCGATATAGCCGCTTCGCACTTCTGACAGGTCAGTCCCGTCCGGATGCACTTTGTACATGGATCCTGAAAATGCACCTGAAATCGCACTGAAATAGATCCACTCCCCATCAAGCGTCCAATCCGGATTGTGGGCGTAGTTATTGCCCACCTGACTTTGACCCACAACCAAACGCTGGTTGGAACCATCAAAGTCCATCAGGTAAAGATCATTGTCGCGAACGTATGCGATCGTCCTGCCATCCGGTGAAAGCGCCGGCATGGAATCGCTAGCCGCTCCGCTGGTAAGCTGCCTTTCACTCGTACCGTCCAATCTGCAGATATAAATGTCCCCGTCCCTGAAATAAACTACCGCATGATAGGGCAAAGAATCCCCGTTCTGCGGATCAGTGCCGTATAAATACTCGGTGCGGTTGGAGTATCCGTCCGCATCTAAATCACCAGAGGCATCATCCGCTAACGGATCCAAACCATTCTCACTCTCCCAGCCGTCGGGCATGCCGTCTGAATCACTATCGTTATTGGCCGGGTCAGTGCCCTTCTGATACTCCTGTAGATCCGTCAGCCCATCCCCATCAGTGTCGGCTGTGCCGTCGTGAGTGAGATCGCCGAAGTGGGTTCTCTCCCAGGCATCCGGCAGCCCGTCGGCATCGCTGTCCGGATTCGGAGTTGCAAAACTCCACACCGGCCCCGGGGTCTCTGCACCGTGATTGTCCCTGGCAACGATTTTCCAGTAGTAGGTCGTATCAGAGGTCAAAGGTCCGGGGTCAAAGGTTAAAGGTGATTGATTTTCAGATATCAATGGCGGGGGATCGGATGTCCCGAAATAGACGTCATAGGTCACCGTGTCTCCTGCATCCGGATCGCCACCGGTCCAACTCAACTGGGCATCCAGGCTAATATTTTCAGCGTTTTCTCCAGGCGTTGGTGAGGCAGGTTGATACGGGTTCTGGTTCAGGGGTTTTTCCAGGTTATAGAGTTCCTGAACTTCGCTGGCAGAAAGGCCATGGTTGTAAATGCGAACTTCGTCAATTAAACCTTCATAATTAGCTCCAGTACCATCCCAAGAGGCAATGAATAGGTCGCCCCCACTATATGCCATTGGAGCATAGATGGGAGTTCCACTCCCAATCTGATTACCATCAACATAAAGTTGAACCATTGCCCCATCATAGACTCCAACCAGGTGATGCCAATTACCATCCCAAACACCTATGCCACCATCAGCTGACCGAGTTGCGTAGTTATAAGAAAGGCTATTTCCAGTGTAGAATATTGTACCCCAATATGGAGGATAATCACTAACGTGATTATAGAATGCATATGATCCTCGGCTATCTGTATAATACTTACTTAAAATGTAAAAAAAGTTCAGAACGTCACTTTTTACCCAAATAGAAACTGAAACATTATTTGGCTCCAGTTGAGAAGAGTTTTGGATAACGACAAAATCGTCTATCCCATCAAAGCTTGCAGACTGTCCAATGACTCCGTTGCTGAAGGAGACACCGCCATGCGCAGCGCCGTTATTTCCGTTTCCACTTTCATCATTCGAATTACCGTTGAATGGATAATACGCAACCAATCCTTCCGCCACTGTCGGGTCTTTGCTGTTGGCGATCTCCCAGCCGTCCGACAGCCCGTCTTTGTCGGTATCCTTCAGATTCGGGTCGGTGCCATTCTGATACTCCTGTAGATCCGTCAGCCCATCCCCATCGGTGTCGCCTGTGCCGTCATGAGTGAGATCGCCGAAGTGGCTTTCCTCCCAGGCATCCGGCATGCCGTCCGCGTCGCTGTCCGGATTCTGGGTCGTAAAACTCCACACCGGCCCGGCGGTCTCTGCACCGTGATTGTCCCTGGCAACGATTTTCCAGTAGTAGGTCGTATCAGAGGTCAAAGGTCCGGGGTCAAAGATTAAAGGTGATTGATTTTCAGATACCAATGGCGGGGGATCGGATGTCCCGAAATAGACATCATAGGTCACCGTGTCTAATGCATCCGGATCGCCCCCGGTCCAGGAAAGAGTCGTTGAAATATCAATGCCGCTTCCGTTGTGGGTTGGGATCGGTGCGGAAGGAAAATAGGGAGGATGGTTGGCGCTGGCAGCGACGCTCCATTTATAAATTTTGGAATCAATAGCATGCGTGTCGGAATTATCTTCTTCATTGGCGACCGCCAAATAAATGTAACCGTCAATGGCAAAACTCTTCCAATCAAGGGCCGCGCTGGTAGGAATCGATTGATATAGTATAAATTGGCTCCCGTTCCACTTGAGTATTTTGGAATCGATATACCGTGTTGACCCATCCCACTGATTTGCCAGGGCCAGATACGTTTCCCCGTTAATCACAAAGCTCTCCCAATCCCTGGCACCGCTAGTCGCGATGCTCTGAATCTCGACAAAAGAAGATCCATTCCACTTGTAGATCTTTGAGTCCAGATTATAGGTTGAGCCGTTATGCATGTTTGCAACGGCCAGATAGGTTTCGCCATTTATAACACAACTCTCCCAGCATACGGCCCCAACCGTAGGGATGGCTTGTATTTCCACAAATGCAGTGCCGTTCCATTTGTAAATCTTGGAATTTATCGAATAAGACCCGTTCTTGTAAAAATTTGCCACCCCAAGATAAACCACGCCATCAATAGTGAAACTCTCCCAGTCATGACCATATTCGGTGGGGATGGCCTGAAATTCAGCAAAAGAAGTGCCGTTCCATTTGTAAATCTTGGAGTCGACGGAATTGGTCACCCCATCGCCGGAGTTGGTCACTGCCAGGTACTTTTCGTTCCCGATAGTAAAAAACTCCCAGTCATAAGGTCTGCTGGTAGAAATAGTCTGGAATTCCGCAAAGTTCGTACCGTTCCATTTATAAATCTTGGAATCCTGAGCGTAGTTGGCCACCACCAAATAGGTTTCGCCATCGATGTTGAAACTTTCCCAATTCTGCGCGTTGTAAGTCAGGATGGACTGGAACTCCTCAAACCGGCTTCCGTTCCACTTGTAGATCCTTGAATTGACTGTGCTGTTTGCTCCGTCGCGGTTGTTGGCCACAGCCAGATAGCTCTCCCCGTTGAGCGTAAAACTCTCCCAGTCAGTTGCCGCGAGGGTGGGGATAGTCTGAAATTCCTGGAAAAATAAATCATGGTATACGGTCAGCGTCTTTCGTGTGTAACTGTGATTGGAGCTGTTGTCATAGGCAATGGTGGTGATGACATTCGGGCCTGGATTCAGTGTGAGGGTCTTGTTCCAGGAGGCTGTTCCGGCGCCGCTTGCCGTGTCGTTGCTTGCCCTGCTGCCATTGACCGTTACCTGCTGAATCCCTTCATCCCCCCGGCCGGAATCGCTGGCTGTGCCCGCCAGCGTGATGTTGGGCGTGCTGACATGATCACCATCTAAGTGGCTTGTGATCTGGAGATCCGGGCTTGTGCCGGGAAGATCATAGATGATCGTAAGGTTGAGCGTGGTTGCTGCATGGCTTGGGCTGTTGTCATAGGCAATGATGGGTATGCTATTGGTTCCGGGGCTGAGATAAAGGGTCAGTCTCCAATTGGCAGTTCCGGCGCCTGAGGCGGTATCGTCGCTCGCCCTGATGCCATGGACGGTCACCTGTTGTATGCCTTCATCCCCACTGCCGGCATCGCTCGCAGTACCGGCAAGATCGACGCTTTCAGTCGTGACGTGCTGATAGTCGCTGTAGCTTGTTATTTGAAGAGACGGTCCGCTTGCGGTCAGGGGACTGTAATACCAGTCCCTGCAGTAAAGGTAATCGGACAGCATGTCCCAGGTGAAGGCGACCTTTCCATTGGGGCCTCCGATCGTGGTCCCTTCCGGGCTGCCGTCAACGCCCCAATTTTCGGCTATCGGTTCTCGTATTCCAAGCGTTCCATCCCTATCCAGGGTTCTGCTGTATACATTCCAATCCCCGTCCCAGGAAGAGGACGCTGTGTAAGCAACTGCATATTTATCCGTCAGGCCCGTGTAAACCGCGCACGGTCTTCGCTCGATATCACTGCTCGCGGCTATATCATCCGTTTGCTGAACGCTGCTGCCATCCACAAAGGCGTATGATATGTCATAATTGTCCGCACTTTGTTCTTGATGCCAAACTACGAGAAAATCGTTCAGATCGCCTCGTGAAGCGACACTCGGGTCTCCTTTAACGCCGAATTCTCTTATCAAAAACGGAGTTCCCAAATCACTGTCTGAAGACGCATCATAAGGCACATATCGCCCTTCAATATCTATTTGGGTTTCACTTACGTGTTTTTCCCATGCAATGAAAAAATTATACCCCCTTTGATTTACGGAAGGTTTCAGTCTGCTATACAATGAGGCATTGCCCAATGTCAGCTCATTGCTTTTGAAAGTATTATCTGCTGAGTACCTCCGCCCTCGGATTTCTCTGAGCGTAAGGTTGTTCACTTCCTCCCATACAACCAGATATTCACCGTTCACCGTTGATCCACCGATGTCTGGATTAACACGATCCGCAATTCCCCAGGTGATGTACTTGTAATTCCCGGGTGCCCCTTCTTCGGTAACGGTGCAAGCCTGAATGCCATTAAAAACGACTTCCGAGGACGTCCACACCACCACCCAAGTGTTGGAATTGCCGCAGGCTACTTTTGGCGACCACTCCTGGTCGCCGGTCGTTGCAATAGGAAATGGCCACGTGGCAGGACTTCCATCCTGGTTCAAAATCCTCCCGTAAATATCCCTGTTCCCGCTTGCCGATTGGGCTTCCCACACCAAAAGGTATTTCTGGGATGTTGGGTTGTAGCTCACATCGGGCAGCTTGAGGGTTGAACCATCCACATTGTCCACGTAGTGCCGGAGCCCCACATAGGCGTTGCAGATACCGGAGTGAATAAATAGCCATAAAAGGATTAAGACTGCGATCAGGATCGTTTCTTTGCAAGGAATGAACGATGGAATTCGAGGTTTCATGGCCAACTCCTGTTGTAGGTGTTTCAAAGGGCGTGAAGATGCAGGCCGAAGGTTTTAGATCCAGGCCGGGTCCTGGGCGAAGTTGGAGAGATAAGCCATGATACAATCCGGCCGGCACCACCTGGAAATCAAATTTGGCCTCAAGCCTGCATGCTTTCTTTTACTGACAGGATGCGTTCTAGCCTGCGATTGCTTTCCTGCTCGATGTCCGCAGACCGCGTTTTCGCCAAAGAACAGCGAAACAAATTGGTTGCTCGGCGCGATGATTGACTGAGCTTTCAAGCAATTATCATGCCCAAAAGAATATATACTGGGACAAAAGATGAAAACATGTTATTTTGCATGAATTACAATCAATTAAGCGATATGATCGTTATGGTATCCACAGTAGATATCAGGATATTGAAAAGGAGTGTGTAAGAAAATACGACTTCAGCATATAATCTTTCTCCAAAAAGTGGTAAATATTTACATCATTATCTTCTTCTGCAAGGGGTGAAAAGTACGTGGGCATCGCCAAGTTCTTGGGTTTGCTTGACAAGGCGGAGAACCTGGGGATGATGGGGACACTTCGAATGATGGGCAATTAACAGCATGTGCGGCATTTGCGGCAAGATGCTATTCCGGGATGAAAGGATAGAGGAAGGTTTCATCAGGCAGATGTGCCGGTTTTTTACCTATCGGGGACCGGATGATGAAGGTGTTCTGGTTTCACCGCCCGTTGGCTTGGGCCATCAGCGGCTGAGCATCATCGAGCTCTCCTCTTCCGGCCATCAACCCATGAGCAATGAGGATGAAACCCGGTGAGGTGAGGTGATAAGAAGTCGCTTTCAGATGAGAGGAGCGTAGGGGAATCTGGCCTTGTGTGTCAAGTGAAAACCTGGCACAGCATGTTGAGGAGTGGAGGACTGCGGTGGACGAGGTCTTCCCATTTGGTATGGTGTGCTGTGAACGCAAGGGGAGGTGAGCCCGAGATTTCCTGAGAGGTGGCGTTTTGAGAAGAAAAGGGGCGAGCATCACCCTGCATGCCGCATATCGGTTTCGATCTCAGACAGAGAGATCCGCCGGATATTCCGGGGCCACATAAATCTGCCCCGTACATGATACGGGGAACCGTTATCGGAAGGGGGAACCTGCGACTCCGAATAATCGATATGGGGCTCGGTGTGAAAGGACTGCGTCTTGGCCATCCGGGGAGGGGGTCTGGGTTTCACCCCCCATAATCCCAGGTGCTTGAGGATCTTTTTGATGGCGTCCTGATCCTCGATCACGCTGATGGCTTTCATCGTTCCGGAACATTTCGGGCAAGTCAGGGGGTCCACCTTCCCGGATCACGTCCGGGACAGGCTCCAATCTTCTGAATCAGCCTTGCCCAATTCTTCCGGCGCTCTTTTGATAATTCCACTGATTCCGGGATACAGGGTATCCGTTCATCCTGGTTTTCTATTTTCCCCTTCCCCGCTGCCCTGAAAACCAGCTTCAGGAGGGCATCTTTAGCGCAATGATGATGGTCGTTTGGTCGCAATGATTTAGAAATAGCTCATTTCTGGATGGGCGCTAGATGAGAACGTTGAATCTAGCGCTTAGAGCAGATCCGCTTTGCGAAATGCTGAAAAATCTGTTATTTTTCTCGAAGTTCCCCTCTTTTTTCGAACAGGAGGGCAAGAATGGCTAGAATGGATTGGCAAGAAAGAATTTCTACCGATCCGAAAGTATCTCATGGGAAACCATGCATCAAGGGCACACGGATCATGGTTTCACTTATCCTCGATTACCTCAAGGCGGGTGAGGACGTGAAAGCCATTATGGAGGAATATCCTTCCCTCGGTGATGAAGATATTCGGGCGGCTCTGGGTTATGCTGCCTGGCTTGCCCATGAAGAGGAGATGCAACCGTTGCATACGGAAGTCACAGCATGAGAATCAAGCTCGACGAGAATATGCCCTATTCTCTTGACATCCTCTTGCGGGCAGCGGGGCACAATGTATCCACGGTCCCAGAGCAAAACTTGTGCGGAGAGAATGACTTCCATGTCTTGGAAACCGCCACAGAAGAAAACCGTCTACCTATAACCTGTAATTCGTGAACTGACCACTGTTCACTGATGACTGATTACTGATCACTGGTTTCACTGATCACTGATTTAAAGGGGGGCTCACCCATTCCGGCCCTGTTTAAAATCCTCATTGTTTTCGGCCTTGTCCTGTGCGTTAACCGGATTCGCCTGCAGCTCAGCCTCAGCCTTCTCATCGGAGCCCTGGTGCTGGGCTTGTGGATGGGCATGACTCCTGTCCAGTGGGTTCAGGCCGCCCTGAGCAGCATCACGCGCTTTCAGACGATCAGTCTTGTTTTGATTGTGGGTCTGATCCTGGTGTTGAGCAGGATCATGGACGGTGCAGGTCAAATGCAAAGGCTCGTCGGCTGGTTCACTCAACTGACCCGTGATCCCCGAACGGTGGGGTCGGTGATGACCGCCATGATCGGCCTCCTCCCCATGCCGGGAGGCGCCCTTTTCTCCGCGCCCATGGTGGAGTCCTCTCTGTCAGGACAAGATGTGTCCGGGGAGCAGAAGACGCTCCTCAACTACTGGTTCAGGCATGTGTGGGAGTACTGGTGGCCCCTTTACCCCGGTGTCGTGCTCGCCGTGGCCCTTCTCAAGGTTGAGACGTGGCTTTACATGATGTTCATGGCTCCGCTCTCCGTCATTTCCGTGCTCGCGGGGATTTTGTTTATTCTCAAACCCATGGAGAACGTTAAAGTCAACGGAACAGGCAGCCGTTCCTGGTTTGCCTTCAGGCATTTTATCTGGGAAATGATGCCTATCCTGGTCGTCATCCTCGTGATCGGCATGACCGGCGCGGTTACGGCGCTCCTGGGCTGGTTCGGCATCCGGGTGAAAGTTTCCGGGGCCGTATCCATTCTGCCGGGCCTGCTTGCGGCCATTATCTGGGTTTGTGCGGTGAACCGCGTGCCTCGGTTGAAAATTCAATCCGCCTTTCTCGATCGCACCATGCTTCCCATGCTCTTTCTCGTGCTCACCATCATGGTCTTTCAGGGCACCCTCACCGAGAGCCAGGCGGTTTTGAAAATTCGGGATGAGCTCACGGCCTACCACGTGCCCCTTGTCCTGGTCATCGCGTTGATGCCCCTGCTTTCAGGCCTCATCACGGGTCTCGCCGTGGGATTTGTCGGGGTGTCCTTCCCCTTGGTGATCCCCATGTTCGGGACCGGTTCCTTCTATGAATACATGTCCTGTGCAGCCCTGGCGTACACCTTCGGGTACATGGGGATGATGCTTTCTCCCATCCACCTGTGCTTTGTCGTGACCAAGGACTTTTACAAGGCGAGCCTCCTGAAGAGCTACCCCCGCCTGCTCCTCTCCGCCCTCACCGTCATGGCCACCGTGACGCTCCTCTTTGTGCTCCTCAAAGACCCCTGGAAATGAAAAGAGCCGGGTTTTAGGTTGACAGCCTGGGTTTTTTCATGAAAACTGCAAAAACGTCGGCTTTTTACAGCTCTTTTTTATCGCGCTGTCCGGGCGGCCGGCCCCTGCCGTTTCCTCCCGGTTCGCGGGTTTCGAGACCAAGCATGGCATCGTTGAACAACCCTACAATTTGCATGAGGGATGACGGCCTCCATCTGAGCCCTCAGGCCCCCGCTTCAGTGCTTCGCAAAGGAAACCGGCTGGTCCGCGAACTCGAGGACCTGGTCGAAGCCCTGAGGATGATTCTCGATAACGCCTACTCGGGGATCATTCTCTGCGACAGGGACAGCAAGATCCTCTACATGAACCGATTCTACGCCGACCTCTTGAAGACCGACAAAGACGAGGCGGTAGGAAAACACATCAAGACCTTTTTCCCCGAGTCGAGGCTCCCCGGGGTCGTCGAGACGGGCGAGATGGAATTGGGGCAGAAGTGCAGCCTCCGCGCCGACGTTGCGCTCGTTGTCAACAGAATCCCTGTCAAGATGGGCGGTGAAACCATCGGCGTTCTTCTGCAAACCATCTTCAAGGATTACAAAGAGATCAACGAGTTGATGGCGCGACTGAACCTCCTCGAAAAAGAGGTCAAGTACTACAAGAGGGGCCTGGACACGATGCTTTCGGCCACCTACACGTTCGACTCCATCGTCGGGAAGAACGGTCGGATCAGGGAGGCTAAACGGGTGGCGGAGAAATATGCCCGCACGGATGCCGCGGTCTTGATCGTCGGGGCGACCGGAACGGGCAAAGAGCTCTTTGCCCATGCCGTCCACCTCGCGAGCAAGCGAAAAAGGGGCCCCTTTGTCTGCGTCAACTGTGCAGCGATCCCGAAGGATCTCCTCGAGTCGGAGCTTTTCGGATATGAAACCGGGGCCTTCACCGGAGCGCGGCAGAAGGGAAAAACGGGAAAGATCGAACTGGCCCACAAGGGGACCCTTTTCCTCGATGAAATCGGGGATATCCCGGTTGGAGCCCAATCCAAACTTCTCCGCGTCCTCGAAACTCGCCACATTGAAAAACTGGGAGGACTGAAGACGGTAGAGGTCGATTTCCGGCTTATCGCCGCGACGAACAGGGATCTCAGGGCCATGATGGACCGCAACGAGTTTCGTGAAGATCTCTTTTACCGCCTGAATACCATGATCGTCGAAATCCCCACCTTGTCGGAGAGGACCGACGACATCCCCGGCCTGGTGAGCCACTTCCTCGCTTCCAAGCCGGGGATCCGGGTGAGCGACCAGGCTATGAGCGTGCTCAAGAACTATCAGTGGCCGGGCAACGTGCGGGAGTTGAAGAACGTGGTGGAGCGTGCCCTGAGCCTCGCCGACGGCCCCCTCCTCGACCTGGAACATCTGCCCCATGAGATCCGCACGTCCAAGTCGAAATGCCACCAGACGCAGCAGACGACCTTCAAACCCCTTTCCGAAGAGCTGGCCTGCTATGAAAAAGAAATCCTCGTGGAGGCCCTCAGCGTGAACCGGGGCAACATGGCCAAGACCGCCCGGCTCCTGAGAATATCACGGTCCACCCTCTACGAGAAATGCAAAGCCCACGGTATCTGATCCATCTGTCCGTTTTTTCGAACATGTCTTTATTCTCGGACACTTTTTCCTGGTTCGACCATCCATGGTCTTTGCAGGCGGAAAGGGCTTCGGCACCGGCACCTCGCGCTTCTCCTTGAAATCCCGGGGACATAACATGCCCCAGACCCCCGATGCTTTCCGAACCTATCCTTCTCCTCGCCCTGGCATTCTTCTTGCTCGAGGTTCAAGGTAGCGCCATGGAATGACATCGTATCATGATTTGCGGGAGGAAGATTACGCAATGGCCAAGAGATATGTTCAAAGGGAAGACTTCATCGTCCCCCGTTGCACCGATGCCTGCCCTGCGGGAGTGGATGTCCCCAGATACATCAGGGCTGTGAGAGACGGGAATTTCGACGAGGCGGTCGCCGTATTGAGGGAGAAGTTGCCGCTTCCCACGGTGTGCGCCGACGCCTGCTTCGCCCCGTGCGAAGACGTGTGTGCCTACAAGCAGTTCGGGGATCCGATCGCCATCCGCGCCCTGAAGCGAGCCGCCGTGGACAAGGGCAAGGATGCGTGGAAGAAAAAGAAGAAGGTGGCCCGGAAAACAGGGAAGAAAGTCGCCGTCGTGGGAGCCGGGCCGGCCGGGCTCACGGCAGCCTACTATCTCGCCACCAAGGGTCACGAGGTGACCCTGTTTGACGCCTTTCCCAAACCGGGCGGCACCCTGCGCTACGGCATTCCCGAGTACAGGCTGCCCGAAAAGCGGCTGGACAAGGACATCAAAGCCGTCCTGCAGTGGGGGATCACCTTCCAGGGAAACACCGTCGTGGGGAAAGACATTTCCATGGACCGGTTGAAGCGCGACTATGACGCCCTTTTCCTGGCCAGCGGAGCCAACGGGAGCATGCGAATTCCTCTGAGCGGCGCAGACAAGCGGGCCGTGCTCTGGGGCTGGGACTTCCTCAGGGACGTCAAACTCGGTAAGGCTCCCAAACTCAAGGGGGTCGTGCTCGTCGTGGGAGGGGGCAACGTGGCCATCGATGTGGCGCTCACCGCCAAGCGACTCGGGGCCAAGACAGTCCACCTCTTCTGCCTTGAAAGGCGAGAAGAGATGCCCGCCCACGAGTGGGAGATCGCCAGGGCTGAAGAGGAAGGGGTTTTCATCCACAACGCCTGGGCCCCGAAGAAAGTGCTGGGAGACAAGTCGGTCAAAGGACTCAGCCTGATCCGGTGCACCTCCGTGTTTGACAGTGCCTGCAAATTCAATCCCACCTACGACGAAAGAACCACGCACAAGATCGAAGGGAACACCCTCATCCTGGCCGTCGGCCAGGTTGCGGATCTTACCTACCTGCAACAGGAAGAGCATATCCGGAGCCGGGGAACCCTCATTGAAGCGGATGAACCAGACCTGGCCACCGGGGAACGCGGCGTTTTCGCAGGGGGTGACGCGGTGACCGGACCCAGTTCCATTATCGCCGCCATGGCCCACGGCCGGAAGGCGGCCTCATCCATCGACCAATACCTCGGGGGCGACGGCAACATCGATGAAGTCCTGGCCAAACCGGAAAAGAAGGTGCTCCTGCCGCCCTTCGAGATGGAGGTCAGGCCGCGAATCCCGATGCGTCGCTTGAGCCCCGAAGCAAGGTCCACCGGATTTCAACAGGTCGAACTGGGACTCACGAGCGACCACATCAAAGCCGAAGCGAGCCGGTGCCTGAACTGCGATGCCCGGCGATTCGAGGTGGTGCTCAACACCGAGTACTGCAAGGAATGCGGGTACTGCGCCGAGGTCTGCCAGGTGGGGACCTTCGGCCCCGCCGAGTTTTTCAACGTCAAAGGGTATCGGCCTCAGGAGGTCAAGTCCTGTGACTGGTGCGTCGGATGCTCCAAGTGCTATTTCGCGTGCCCCGACTTCGCCATCGATGTCCGGGAAGTCGGATGATTTGTAGGAGGACGCTTGTATGAAACGTTTCTTGGAAACCGGAAATTTCGCGATCACGGAAGGGGCCATCCTGGCAGGGTGCCGGTTTTTTGCCGGCTATCCCATCACCCCGGCCACGGAACTGGCGGAGGCCATGAGTCTTCGGCTGCCCCAGGTCGGAGGGGTGTACCTCCAGGCCGAAGACGAGTGCGCCGCCATGCACATGTGCATCGGAGCCGCCCTCGGCGGCATGAAAGCAATGACCGCCACCTCCGGCCCGGGGTTTATCCTGTACGCGGATCCCTATGGGTGGGCTCTGGGGTGTGAGACGCCGATGGTCATCCTCAATTCCGGCCGGGTGGGACCGGTGAGCGGCATCACCGGGGCGCCCGGCCAGGGGGAATTCTATCTGACCCGCTACCCGACCCAGGGAGGGAACTTTGAATCCATCGTGCTCGCGCCCAACTCCGCCCAGGAGTGCATGGCCATGACCGTGGAGGCCTTCTACCTGGCGGAAAGGTTCCGCATGCCCGTGACCGTGCTGGCGGACCAGCTCATCACCGACGGGTTCGAAGATATCTCCGTCCCTGAGAACGACGACGAGATGGAGGAGATGAAGTTTCGTGTCTGGCCGAGAAAGGTGCACCAGGGGCCCGATTTCTATCCGCCTTCCGACGCCATCGACATTCCGCCGGTCGTGCTCGGCCACAACACCGGTGCCCTGTGTTCGGACTGGACTCCCACGGAGGAAGGCTACGACATCGAGGAAGTCGAAGCCCATCACAAGCATGCCTATCGTCTGATCTACAAGGTGCGGAACCACCGGGATCTGTTCAGCCACCACTATGACCGCAAGTTCATGGACGACGACCCGGACCTCGTGGTCGTCTCTTTCGGAACCCCGTCCCGGGTCGTCAACACCGCCGTGGCCAAAGCCAGGTCTCAGGGGCTCAAGGTGGGAGCCCTGCGGCTCATCAATATCTGGCCCTTTCCCGACGAGCTTTTCAAGGCCAAAACCAAGTACCTCGCCGTAGAGCTCAACTGGGACGGACAGATGGTCCGGGAGGTGCAGCGGGCGGTCCCAAAGGATTCGGAAGTGCACTTCCTGGGGATCTGCGGGGACCTGCCCACCATGCAGGACCTCATCACTACTTTTGAGAAAATCATCAAACATGAACCCCTCGCCCGCAGGGGTTGGGAATTGGAGGCATGGTAGATGGAATACAAGGCTTCGGAACTCACGTCGAAATATCTGCGGTCCCGGAAAATACCCAGCACCGCCTGCTCGGGATGCGGGCTGGGGATGAACCACAAGATCGTGGTGCAGGCTGTCCAGGAACTCGGTCTCGATGTCTCGGACATTGTCTGGGGAACCTCGATCGGGTGCGCGGGTCGACAAACCTTTGCGACCTGGAAGGGAGACGGGTTCGCCGGCACCCACGGCCGGGTGTACGCCATTGCCAGAGGTCTCCGGATAGCCCTTCCCCGGGACAAGTACCTTATCCTCACCGTCGGCGACGGGGATGCCTTCGGCATCGGATTGGCCCACCTGATCCACGCCGCCCGCTCCAATGCGGATATGACGGTGATCGTCAACGACAACCTCGGGTATCAATCCACGGGAGGCCAGTACGGCTGGACCACCCCCCAGGGGAGCAAGACCGACAGCAGCCCGTACGGAATGTTCGAACACAACCTCATGAGCGAGGGGCTGGACGTCATGCACATCCTGAGAGGGGCCGGGGCGACCTTCCTGGCTCGCCACGTCTCCATGGACGGGTCGGCGGCGGTCGAAACGGTCAAACAAGCCATCCGGAACAGGGGATTTTCCCTGGTTCACATGCCCTACCCCTGTCCGACCAATTTCGCCTCCAGACAACTCGGGTCGAGAAACCAGGTCAACATCTACCGCTGGATCAAAAACCACGCCGCTCCCCTGGGGCAGGAAAATGAGGACACCATCTGGGCCACCGGCATCTGGTACGACGCAAGCAACTCGAGAGCCGAGTTTTCCCAGATGGTTTGGGAGACCGTCGAAAAGATCAGGAGGACAGGCAGGATATGAAAGACAGAATCGAGATCGTTGCAAGCGGCTTCGGCGGCCAGGGTGTCGTCAGGCTCGGCCAGATTATCGGCGAAACGGCGGTCAAGCAGGGCCTTCATGTGACCATGCTCAAGAGTCACGGCACGGAGATGCGGGGAGGATACGTGAGGAGCCAGGTGGTTCTTTCCAAGGACCTCATCGACAGCCCCATGTGCGAGTCTCCGGATTACTTCGTCGCCCTGTCGAGCGCCGCGTACAAGCGGTTCAAGGACACGGTGCCGGAGGAAGGCATGATCCTCTACGATCCCGCCTTCGTGGAAGAGATCGACGGCCGTCTGAAATGCCGGCATACGGCCTTTCCGGCCAAGGAACTCTCCGTGGAGCATTTCAATAATCCCCTGTTTGCCAACACCCTCGTCCTGGGCCAGATGGCCAGGCTGATCGACGCCCTGGACAAGGAGGTGGTTCTGAAAAGCATCCTGGAGATCATCCCCAAGTTCCACGACAAGAACAAGGAGGCCTTTCAAATCGGATATGACTATGTCCCTGCATGAACCGACACGGGAAGGAGATTGAAGGGGGGAAGTAGCGATGCGAACGATCAGGCACTATATCGACCGGAGAGCCGAAGAGCAACCCGACAAGATCTACATGATCGCACCGGAACCCGATCTTACCCTGACTTACCGGCAACTCAAGGAACACTCGGTCTTGCTCGGAAAGCATCTGCTGAAAAAAGGGCTGAACAAGGGCGACAAGATATCCTTCATGCTCGGAAACGGGTACCAGACGACCAAAATTTTCCTGGGAGCCATGTATTCCGGATTCGTGATTGCTCCACTCAACCTGCTGGCCCAGCCGTCCCAGCTCCAATACGTCATGGATCACTCCGATACGACCCTGGTCTATTACACGGCCGACCAGCGCGAGAAACTCGAAACCGCGGCCAAGGCGCTCTCCCGCACCATTGAACTCATCGAAATCGACAATGACGCTCCCCGAATTTTTCCTGAGGATGAAGATCTCTCCGGCATCGACATTCCTCCGATCGAGGAAGAGGATGACGCCCTCCTCCTCTACACGTCAGGGACCACGGGACTTCCCAAAGGCGCCATCCTGTCCCACAAGAATATGGTGGCGGGCGGGCTTTACACGGCCATGGCTCACGAGCTCACGCCCGAAGACCGGGCACTGTGTTCCCTTCCCCTCTACCACATCAACGGGGAAGTGGTCACGGCGGTGTCGCCCCTGGTAAGCGGCGGCAGTGTGATCATGCCCCACAAGTTCAGCACCTCCAATTTTTGGGAGCTCATTTCAGAGTACCGGTGCACCTGGTTCAGCGTGGTCCCCACAATCATCTCCTACCTGGCCAGCGGGACCGAGATCGAGGGGAAAGGGCTTCACCTTGACCAGTTGCGGTTCGGGCGTTCCGCTTCCGCACCGCTCCCTCCGGCCCTTCAAAAGGCGTTCGAGGACAAGTTCAAGATCGGGATCGTGGAAACCATGGGGCTCACCGAAACGGCCGCACCGGTCTTTTCCAATCCCCTTGATCCGGCCAGGAGGAAATCCGGGTCGCCGGGACAGGCAGTGGGCAACACGGCGAAAATCGTGGATCGTGACGGAAACGAGGTGCCTCGCGGAACCCAGGGCGAAATCATGATCCGGGGTGACAACGTCATGAAAGGGTACTACAAGGCGGCGGACCTGACCGCCAAGGCCGTTGAGCCGGACGGCTGGCTTCACACCGGAGACCTGGGGTACATGGATGAGGACGGCTTTGTTTTCGTCACGGGACGGCTCAAGGAACTCATCATCAAGGGGGGAGAGAACATTGCACCGAAGGAGATCGATGAGGCCTGCTACCAGCACCCCGCGATTCTTCAGGCAGCGGCGGTCGGCATTCCCGATGAGCGCTACGGGGAAGACATCATGCTCTGCTGCACCCTCAAGGCCGGACACTCTCTGAGCGAAGACGAGTTGCGCCTCCACTGCGAAATGCATCTCGGCAAGTTCAAATCGCCGAAAGTCATCAGGTTTATGGAGGATCTCCCCAAGGGGCCTTCGGGGAAGATCCAGCGCCTCAAGCTAAAAGAAATCGTGGATGCCTGAGAGGTTTGCCCGACCCTCCCTTCCATTGGAAGGAAGATGAAGTAATCCTGGAGCGACTGGCAAGAAGGCTTCGCAAGAGCCGGAATAAAACGGAACGCGTTCGCAGACGGAGAAGGCCACATGTCCGAGTTTCTTCAGTACTTTCCCCACGCACTCACTGTTACGAATATCATCACTCTCATCTTAGGAACCATTGGGGGACTCATCCTGGGAGCTACCCCCGGGTTGAGCCCAACCATGGCTGTGGCCCTCCTGGTACCCTTCACCTTTCACATGAATGCGGCCACGGGACTCATCCTGCTCGGTGCGGTCTACACTTCCACCGTTGCGGGTGGAGCCATATCGGCTATCCTCATCAACATCCCGGGTGCCCCGGCCAATATCGCCACCCTGCTGGACGGCCATCCCATGGCCAAGCAGGGAAAATCGCAGGCGGCCTTGTACATCTGCTTCATCAGCTCGCTGATCGGCGGCCTTTTCGGCATGGTGATTATGGTTTTTTTCACACCTCCCCTTGCCGAGATCGCCCTGGAATTCGGAGCCTCCGAGATGTTCTGGATCGCCATCTTCGGGATCACCGTCATGGCCGGTCTTTCATCTGGCTCCATATTAAAGGGGCTCATTGGTGGGATGTTCGGGTTGCTCATCAGCACGATTGGGTACAGCCCTCTCCTGGGTGTCCCCCGATTTGTCTTTCTTGACGTGCTCACCGGCGGTGTGGCCATCGTACCGGCTTTGATCGGCCTGTTCGCAATCCCCCAGGTCTTTTCCCTTGTGGAGACGCTGGGCTCTCACATCGAGGCTCCCGACTACAAGCCCAAGAGGGGGGTGCTCCTGCGGACCCTGATTGAAAATCTCAAGATGGTGAAGGCCCTCTCCATCGGTTCCATTGCCGGGACGATCATTGGAGTCATTCCGGGAGCGGGAGGCCAGGTCGCCGGATTGATCGCCTACGATCAAACCAGGAAATTCTCGAAGCACCCGGAGAGCTTCGGCACCGGCAACCCGGAGGGCGTGGCGGCGGCCGAATCCGCCAACAACGCCATGGTGGGCCCTTCCCTGATCCCCCTTCTGACCCTGAGCGTTCCGGGAAGCCCAACTGCAGCCGTCCTCCTGGGCGGCCTGCTGATTCACGGCCTTTTTCCCGGGCCGGACCTTTTTCTGAACAATGCGGACGTCACGTACACCTTTATCGCCAGCCTTGTCCTGGGACAGTTCGCCATGTGCGTCTTCGGCATTGCCATGTCAAGGTACTCTTACATGGTCATGAACGTTCCCAACCTGCACATGATCGCCGCCGTCACGATTCTCGCCGTCTTCGGAACCTACAGTGTTCAGAACAGCTTTGATGATGTGATCGTCATGTTCGCCCTGGGAACCCTTATGTATGTGGGAAGAAAGTTCGGTTTCTCTCCCGCCCCGGTCGTGCTCGGCATCATTCTGGGCCCCATCGCAGAGAACAATTACTTGAAGGGAAAACTGATCGCCGAAACCGACGTGGGCATGTTTGCCTATTTCTTTACGGGAACCATCAACAACATCATCATCCTTCTCTGTGCGGCCTCCATCGCTTACAGCGTTTACGGGGAGATCAGAGCCCACAGGAAGGCGGCGTCAAAGGAGAAACAGCCGTGATCAAAGATATCCTGGTTTCCTCCCTGGTTTTGGTCGGAACCCTGAGCCTGTACATTTCGCTCCAGTGGGCGGAGGAGCCCCGTGCCGTGATTTTTCCCAAGGTTGTCCTGATGATCATGGCTGTTTTGTCCGCCCTTCTCCTGGTCCAGAGTTTGCTCATCAAGAAGGCGGCGACTCAAGGGAAACAAAAGCCCTTCCCTTTTCAGCGGGCTCTGCTCTGCTTCCTGATGATCGTTGCCTATCTCTTCATCATGGAGAGCGTCGGGTTCTACCTTTCTTCTTTCTTGTTTTTCGTTGCGATCTCGTTCATCCTGGGAAGGGGCGATATGGATATCCGTAAAGCCCTGACCCGGGTCGGCGTTTCAGTCATCTTCATGGCGGTTCTATTTGTTCTTTTCAACAAGCTGCTGTTGGTCCAGACTCCGAAGGGTTTTCTCTTCTGAGTCTCCGGGTTGACCGGAGCGGCCCCCGCGACCGTTCTGGCAGGCAAATTGGGCGTAGGATTCTTGAATCTCTAACAACAAGAGGAGGGACAAATGAAAAAGGGAAAGGTTTTGTTTGGGATCGTTCTCGCGATGTTCGTCGCTGCCGGCCTCATGGTATTCCCGCAGCCGTCCATGGCGCAATTTCCGAATGGGCCCATCAGCATGATCGTGGCTTATCCTCCGGGCGGCGCGACGGATTTCCAGGCCCGTATCGTCACCATGATGGCCTCCGACGAGAAGTATTTCGGACAGCCCATCGTGATCATCAACAAACCGGGTGCAGGCGGCCAGGTAGGCTGGAACTGGTGCATTGAAAAGGGAACCAAGGACGGCTACACCATGCTCTCCTACAATGTGCCCCACTTCATAGCCCAGTCCATCGTCTACGACACAAAATACGACGCCTCGAAGTTCGAGGCCCTGGCGAACTGGGGTGCGGATCCGGCTGTCCTCATCGTCCCCAAAGACAGCCCCTTCAACACGGTGAAGGACCTGGTGGACTATGCGAAGGCAAACCCAGGGAAGGTCACTGTGACCGGCGCGGGAATGTTCGTGGGGCATCACATCGCGTTCCTTCAGTTAGCCAAGGCCGCGAATATCAAGATGACCTATATCCCGGAGGCGGGAGGCGTCCCGGCCATGCAGGCGGTGATTGCAGGAAAAGTCAAAGCCGGGTTCAACAACCTGGCCGATGCCTTCCGAAATCAGGACAGGTTGAGAATTATCGGGATTGCCGACCTCCAGCGACACGAGTTTCTGCCCGAGGTCAAGACCTTCAAGGAGATGGGCTATGACATCGACGATGCCAGCGTGAATTTCCGCGGCGTGGCTTTCGCCGCCGGGGTTCCCCAGGACATCGTCAAGAAGTGTGCGGAAATCTTTCCCAAGATGTTCAATGACAAAACGGTGCTGAAAAAGATGAAAGAGAGCGGCAGCCCGGTCAGGGTCATGAACCGGGACGAGGTGACCAAGATGTTTCAGTCCATCGAAAAGTCCCTGAAGCCCCTTCTCGCTGAACTGAAAAAGAAATGAAATCGAATCGCGAAAGGAGGGGTGTCATACCCCTCCTTTTACATTCCATCCTTGGTTTGCTACGACTATCCTTTGTTTTTTCAGAAGAATTCCTCTAAATCCCATTTTGCGCTGGTGTTCAAACCCGGCCTGTGGTAAGAGACCTTTACTAATCCTGCAGTCAACCTTGAGAAGAAATCAACTTCAGAAGCCTTGGTATGCTGGAGACGCCTCGATGGCCGTCAAGGATACCGACGGGTCCCTGCATGCGTGGCTGCACTGAAAGGGAAAGAAAATGGAGCAAACAGCCAAACTGATCGTGGACGGAAAGACCTACGAGTTCCCCATCATCGTGGGGACCGAGGGGGAAAGAGCTATCGACATGACGGCCCTGCGACGCCAGACCGGCCTCATTACCTACGACCCTGGCTATGCGAACACGGGAAGCTGCAAGAGCAGCATCACCTTCATGGACGGCGAGAGAGGCATTCTGCGGTACCGCGGATACCCCGTGGAGGAGCTTGCCGAGCACTCCACCTTCGTGGAAACGGCCTTCCTGCTCATCAACGGCCATCTGCCCACGCGTAAAGAACTGACCCGGTTTTCCGTGATGCTCAACGACCACTCCCTCGTCCACGAGGACATGCGGGAGTTCTTCGAGAACTTTCCCCGCAGAGCCCACCCCATGGGCATCCTTTCCTCCATGGTGAACGCCCTGCGCGCCTTTTATCCCGAACTGCCCGAGCGGTCCGAGGATGAGGAAACGGACATGATGTTCGCGAGGCTCCTGTCCAAGGTCCGGACCATGGCGGCCATGTCCTACAAGATATCGAGGGGTCACAGGGTGGTCTACCCGAGGCCCGACCTCCTTTACGCGGCGAATTTCCTGAACATGATGTTCGACTCGCCCGTGCGTCCCTATCAGCTCGATTCGGACCTTGTGGAGGCCCTCAACGTTTTCTGGATTCTCCATGCGGACCATGAACAGAACAGCTCCACGGCCGCCGTCCGCCTGGTGGGCAGTTCAAGGGTGAATCTCTTTGCCGCCATTGCGGCCGGCATTTGTGCCCTGTGGGGGCCCTTGCACGGCGGAGCCAACCAGGCGGTCATCGAAATGCTCACGGCGATCCAGGCAAGCGGAGGCGACCCGGCTCCTTTTGTTGCTAGAGCCAAGGACAAGAACGATCCCTTCAGGCTCATGGGGTTCGGGCACCGGGTCTACAAGACCTATGATCCGAGGGCGCGCATCATCAAGAAAATCTGCGACAAGGTCCTGGCCAAGCTCAAGCTGAATGACCCGCTCCTGGATATTGCGATGACGCTTGAGGCAATAGCGCTCAAGGACCCCTATTTCATCGATCACCACCTTTATCCCAACGTGGATTTTTACAGCGGCATCGTGCTCAGAGCCCTGGGAATTCCTGTCAACATGTTCACGGTCATGTTCGCTATCGGACGTCTTCCGGGCTGGATCAGCCAGTGGAAGGAAAGCATCGACGATCCGGAAGGCAAACTTCACCGGCCACGGCAAATCTACGTAGGCCGCAATGAGCGACACTACGTCCCGATGGACCGGCGCGGATAAGACAGGGGTGGGGTGGGGGCGACCAGGATGAACCGCTATTCTTGAAAAGAAAGGCCTCGCAGCGTGGACTTGTCAATCTTCGACAAAATGGGTACCGATGAGCTCAGGAAATACATCGGCTTTCTCCTTTGGCACTACCGTGTGATGGATTCATTCTGGTTTATCTACGTGGCCGAAAGATACGGCCAGGCTACCGCGGAGAGAATCAACGAAGAAGTCTGGGGACGCATTGCCGGCATAGGCGCGAAGGATCTTCTTTCCCGCTTCGACATTCGGGAAAAAGGGCTCCAAGGATTTGCCAAGGCGCTCCGTTTCTGGCCCTGGTGCATTCTCATCGGATACCGGATCGAGGAGTCTGCCGACGAAGTCATCCTTTCCGTTCCCTCCTGTGCCACCCAGGAAGCCAGGCTGAAGCGTAATCTCGCGGAATACGACTGCAAGGAAATGCACCGCCGCGAGTTCGATTTCTTTGCCAAGGAGGTGGACCCGCGCATTCAAACCCAGTGCCTTTTTGCTCCGCCTGATCCCCATCCGGCCGACATGTTCTGCAAGTGGCGGTTTTACATCCAAGAGAAGGCAGGCTGATATGTATCGCCCGGCGGTCATTTCACGCCATTCAAAGGAGAAGCTTGAAGCGCTTTACGCCACGTACAATCAGCGTCGCTTCGTCCATCCCGACCCCCTGGAATTCCTGTATCGCTTCGAGGACTTTACAGACCGGGAAGTTGTGGCTCTGATTGCATCCTCCCTCGCCTATGGAAAAGTCGAACAGATCCTGAAGAGCGTATCCACGATCCTCCTCACGATGGGGACTTCACCCATGGATTTTCTCTGTTCCTCGCCTTTTCGGAGGATTCATAGGGCCTTTCAGGATTTCAAGCATCGTTTCACACCCGGTTCCGATATTTCCTTGCTCCTGTGCTCTGCAAGAAGCATGATCCGGGAATACGGCTCCCTTCACGGGTGCTTCATGGCCGGATATGATGACCACCATGAAACGATCCTTCCTGCCCTCTCTGCTTTTGTCAGGCATCTGCACGGTGATCGATCGTGCTGCTGGAGCGGTTTTCTGCCGTCCCCGGAAAGAGGCAGCGCGTGCAAGCGTCTGAACCTCTTCCTGAGGTGGATGATCAGGGAGGATGAGGTCGATCCCGGCGGCTGGAAGGGGATCCCCCCGTCCAAGCTCGTTGTCCCGCTGGACACGCACATGCACAGAATCAGCCTCATGCTGGGGCTCACGAAACGCAAACAGGCCGACCTCAGGACAGCCGTGGAGATTACACAAGCCTTCAAAGGCCCGTCTCCTGACGACCCGGTTCGCTACGATTTTGTCCTGACGCGGTTCGGAATCCGCTCCGACATGGACGAGGCGGGCTTGTTGGCCGTTTGCGGAAGAAAGCCGAAAAGAGAAGTTTAGCCAGTAGAGTAGGGAGGGAAGACCCCTCCCCCTCGTCAAACCGGACGTGCGGATTTCCCGCATCCGGCTTTCCTGTGGACTTCACCTAAAGGCACACGCAGGTAGTCAGCCCATGGAGAGTTTACA